>ENA-UOJC01000094-UOJC01000094.1-human-gut-metagenome-genome-assembly--contig:-C104-NODE-94-length-150781-cov-34.338117_pt1 | contig 150781 bp, 130 predicted proteins | sample MGYA00242339_ERZ723886 | MGnify/ENA metagenome assembly ERZ723886 | reverse complement strand
AAAGAAAAACAAGCGACACCGAAGGTGGCATTTGTTTTTCTGTGCTTATTAACGAGCAAATATCCTGCGGAGCAGGATGAAGAGTGCGAAGCACGGATTTGCGAGTATGAAACAGTAGAAAGAAAAACAAGCGACACCGAAGGTGGCATTTGTTTTTCTGTGCTTATTAACGAGCAAATATCCTGCGGAGCAGGATGAAGAGTGCGGTATAAAGTCTTTTCAGGGCATGGGGCAGCAGAAAAGACAGATCATGTAGAAATGTAGAAGGTGGGGTACCAATATGAAATACACAAAGGACGAGATCGCTGAGATTGATCGTGTAGCAAAAGAGACATCACAGGCAATCATGGAGCATTTCCCGAAGGATGTAGATTTCGAGATTGAAATGACGATTGAAACAACAAACAGTGAGAATGGCAATCTGCTTCTGCGTGTAGATGCCAATACATTTGAGATCAGCATTGGCGAAAATTCCTTTAATTTCATGAAAAAAGCAAGCCTGTCCGATTCGACCATGTCGACGAAACAGCAGGAAATCACAGATTTAAAATATAAGTTTTTAAAGAGCGTGCTTGTGATCGGTCTGCCGTCGTTAAATGCCAGACTGGAAAAGCAGGTAAAAGACAGACAGGCAATGCACGATTATATTATGAAGATCGGTGTGAGCGTCGGTATTGCCGTACAGCAGGCAGGGGCAAAGACAGTAAGCCCGGCTGCGGCAGTTTCCCGTCAGCAGGTAGATTACTATATCAACCTGATCAAGGAGCAGCTTACAAGACTGGCATTCAGCTCAGAGATCAATCCGACTACGAGAGGCAGTATCGTGATCCACGGAGAAAGCTCAGACCGTACGATCCGTATTGATGAAACAGTTTACGATTCTCTGACAAACCAGCAGTCTGTGCATGAAATCTATTATTATCTCGATACAAAAGAGATCAAATATTACGAAAATGGCAAGCATAAAAATATCAGTGATCTGTTTATGTCGATCACTGCTTCCGAGAAATACAAAAAGATCTTCAATGAGGTCAATCTGCTGCTGAAAAAAGAAGTTGTGATTGATAAAGATGTGGAAAATTTTGTGCAGTCACAGAAGCCGGTAGAGAACGAATTTTTGAAGCCGGAAATGAATTCCTTTAAGCAGACACATATGGAGTAGGTTACATAATACTTGAAAAAACACAGAAAAAGGGTTACAATACCAAAAACAGACAGGGGCGTGATGAAATGCAGGATTTGGGAAATACACAATATTTTAAAGTGGAAGTAGAGCCGGAAACAGGTGTGAAGGTCGTTCTTTCTACAGTATACGAGGCTTTGAGCGAAAAAGGATACAATCCGGTAAATCAGATCGTCGGTTATATCATGTCGGGAGATCCTACTTATATCACAAGCCATAAGAATGCCAGAAGCCTGATCATGAAGGTGGAACGGGATGAACTGGTAGAGGAAATGCTCAGAGAGTACATTAAAACGAATCATTGGAAATAGTGAGGATATACTATGCGTATTATGGGTTTGGATTTCGGATCAAAGACGGTGGGTGTTGCTGTAAGTGATCCGCTCGGACTGACAGCGCAGAGTCTGGAGATCGTTCGCAGAAAGTCTGAAAATAAATTGAGACAGACCTATGCCAGGATTGAAGAACTGGCAGCACAATATGAAGTGGAGAAATTTGTAGTAGGATTACCGAAGAATATGAATGCAACAGAAGGTGAGCGCGCAGAGAAGTCGCGTGCATTTGCAGATGCGCTTTTCCGCAGAACCGGGATCGAGGTGGTCATGTGGGACGAGAGACTCACAACTGTAGCAGCGGACAGGACAATGATGGAAGCAGGAATCCGCAGGGAAGACCGTAAAGAGTATGTGGATGCCATAGCAGCTTCTTATATATTACAAGGGTATCTGGATTATCTTCAGAACCGGAAAGCGTAGATGATAGAATGACAGATGGAAATAACCTGGAAAAGGTTGAATTCATACCGGATGTAGAGGGAGAAAAAGTACAGTTTTATGTGTTGGAGCGGACACGCCTTGGCGGTGTGGATTATCTGCTCGTGACAGATCAGCCGGATGGGGATGCACAGGCGCTGATCTTAAAGGACATTACAGAAAATGACGGGGACGAAAGCGTTTACCGTATTGTATCAGACGATAAAGAACTGGATGCAGTAGCAGCAGTTTTTGAAAATATGCTGGATGATATTGAATTCGTGGAAGACGAAGAAGAATAAGACCGGCAGACAAAATATAAATTATTAATAAAACAAAGAGAGTACTCTGTACAATTCTATGGATGAAAGGCTTGCTGTTCCATGACCGGGAAAGACGAACTGGCAGCGTGTGTGCATAGTATTTTACCGGGAGACTTTTTTTGTGTTTCAAGAATGTGGAGGAAAAACAATTGAATAAGAAACAAACAGAAAGTCCGTCAAAGCTCAAGATCATACCGCTTGGAGGTCTGGAGCAGATCGGGCTGAATATTACTGCCTTTGAATATGAAGACAGTATTATTGTGGTGGACTGCGGTCTGGCATTTCCGGAGGATGATATGCTCGGAATCGATCTGGTTATCCCGGATGTAACGTATCTGAAGGAAAATGCGGATAAGGTAAAGGGCTTTATGATCACACACGGACATGAGGATCATATCGGTGCACTTCCTTATGTACTCAAGGAACTGCCTGTTCCGATCTATGCGACAAAGCTGACAATGGGTATCATTGAAAACAAGCTGACAGAGCATGGACTGGAAAAAGCAACAAAGCGTAAGGTTGTCAAATTCGGACAGCATATCAATCTGGGACAGTTCCGGGTAGAATTTATCAAGACAAACCACAGTATTGCGGATGCAGCAGCGCTTGCCATTTATTCACCGGCGGGAATTGTCGTGCATACAGGTGATTTTAAAGTGGATTACACACCGGTATTCGGGGATTCCATTGATCTGCAGCGTTTTGCGGAGCTTGGAAAGAAAGGCGTTCTGGCACTGATGTGCGACAGCACAAATGCGGAAAGACCGGGCTTTACCCCTTCTGAGAGAACAGTCGGTGTGACATTTGACAATATTTTCTCGGAGCATACCAATACAAGACTGATCATTGCGACATTTGCATCCAATGTGGATCGTGTGCAGCAGATCATCAATTCCGCTTATAAATACGGACGTAAGGTTGTTGTCGAAGGACGCAGCATGGTCAATATCATTGATACAGCCACAAAGCTTGGTTATATCAATATTCCGGATAATACGCTGATCGATATCGAACAGCTCAAAAATTACCCGGATGAAAAAACAGTCATTATCACAACGGGAAGTCAGGGCGAAAGTATGGCTGCTCTTTCCCGTATGGCATCCGGAATGCACCGGAAGATCTCAATCGGACCGCTTGATACGGTTATCTTCTCGTCAAATCCGATTCCGGGAAATGAAAAAGCGGTTTCCAAGGTGATCAACGAACTGTATGCCAAAGGTGCAGATGTTATATTTGAAGATGCGCATGTATCCGGACATGCCAGACAGGAAGAAATTAAACTGATCTATTCCCTGGTACAGCCGAGGTATTCCATTCCGGTACATGGTGAGTATCGCCATCTGAAAGCGCAGGCAAATCTGGTGCATAAGCTGGGCATGGATAAGGATAACATCTTTATTCTGCATTCAGGTGATGTGCTGGAGCTTTCGGAAGAAGCGGCAAAGGTGACCGGAAAGGTTCCGGTAGGTTCTATTTTCGTAGATGGTCTTGGTGTCGGTGATGTTGGTAATATCGTTATCCGCGACAGACAGCATCTGGCGGAAGACGGTATTCTGATCGTTGTCGTTGCGCTGGACTGCGAAAATAATGTCGTGGTTTCCGGCCCGGATATTGTTTCAAGAGGATTTGTCTATGTGAGAGAATCCGACGAGCTTCTGGATGGCGCAAGAGACATTGTGTCGGATGTACTGGATGACTGCATCGACAGAAACATCTCTGACTGGGGAAGAATGAAAAATGCGATGAAAGATTCTCTGAATGAATATTTCTGGAAGAAGACAAAACGTCGCCCGATGATCCTGCCTATTATCATGGAGGTGTAGGCTATGCTCGAAATACAGAAAGAACTGGATCAGTTTATTCTGACGATCAAAAACACACAGGTATACAAAGAGTACCAATTGCAGAAAAGCAAGGTAAAAGAAAATCCGGATCTGAAAAGACAGCTGGATCAGTTCAGAATGAGAAATTATGAGCTGCAGACAAAGCATTGCCCGGATAATCTGTACGATGAAATGGACTGCTTCCAGAGAGAGTACGAGCAGTTCCGGGAAATCCCGCTGGTGCATGATTTTCTGGCAGCGGAGCTTGCGCTCTGTCGCCTGGTACAGGAAGTATCGGATGGTGTGATGCGCGCGGTAGCGGAGGATTTTGAATGATGTCAGGGGCAAAAGTCAAAAACCACGATGTGCTTACACAGGAGTGGTTTTATGACTTGTTGCCCCGCCCGGGCATGAGCATAAAAGTGGAGCGGAGCTTCGCGATATGCGAATGCCGGGCAGGATTGTGAGAGTGCGCAGCACGGAACAATCCGTATGACATTATTGATACAGATAATATCGTGCATTGCAGATGCATGATACGGAGGAAGGAACTGTAATGAAAGCAAAGCAAGTGACCGGAGCGGTTTTTAATATGATATTCCGACTGGTGCTGTCCATCATCATTATACTGGTGGTATACAGACTTGCCATGTATTCCTATCATCTGGGTTATATGGTGTTTGCGGATGTGGCAAAGGAAGCGGAGCCGGGCAGAGATATCACGATCGCCGTAGATACAGAGGATAGCACGATGGATGTTGCAAAGACGCTGGAAAACAGAGGGCTGATAGATGATGCAAGAGTATTTTTCCTGCAGGAAATGCTGTCAGAATACCGTGGTAAGATCCAGCCGGGCATTTATACGCTCAATACATCTATGACGGCTGAAAAGATGCTGGCGGAAATGGCGGCAAACGCACCTTCCGATGACGAAGAGTCTGAAGATGCACAAACGACAGATACGGAAAATACGAATGCATCGGATGATGTCTCAGATGGCGTTTCAGATGCTGCGGAGGATACGCCGGCAGCAACAGATACGCAGTCTGCGGAGTCACACAGCGAGGATGTACAATGATAGTAGATCAGAGATACGTGGATTATATCAATTCACTGGAAAAGGAGCTTCCGCCATATCTGGAAGAGCTGGAACAGTATGCACTTCAGACGGAAGTACCGATCATCCGAAAAGAGATGCAGAGCTTTTTGAAAACACTGCTTAAGATGAATAAACCGAAGCAGATCCTTGAGGTGGGAACTGCTATCGGTTTTTCTGCATTACTGATGAAGGAATTTATGCCGGCGGATGGGCAGATCACAACGATCGAGAAATATGAGAAAAGAATACCGGTCGCCAGAGCAAATTTTGAGGCGCATGGAGACGGAAGGATCACGCTTCTGGAAGGAGATGCCATGGAAATTCTGGCAGGACTTACCGGAAGCTACGACATGATCTTTATGGATGCGGCAAAAGGACAGTATATCCATTTTATGCCGGATGTGCTCAGGCTTCTGGCACCGGGCGGTGTATTATTGTCTGATAATGTGCTGCAGGATGGGGATATCATCCAGTCCCGCTATGCGGTAGCAAGAAGAAACCGTACGATCCATACGAGAATGCGGGAATATTTATATGAACTGAAAAACAACGAAGCGCTTGTGACTTCTATCATACCACTCGGAGATGGGATTGCGCTTTCGGTAAAGAAGGATAAGTAAAATGAGAAAACCAGAATTATTGATTCCGGCAAGCAGCCTGGAAGTATTAAAAACAGCAGTTATCTTTGGTGCGGATGCGGTTTATATCGGCGGAGAGACATTTTCCCTGCGTGCAAAGGCGAAGAATTTCAGCCATGAAGATATGAAAGAGGGCATTGCATTTGCGCATGCCCATGGCGTCAGAGTACATGTAACGGCAAATATTCTGGCACACAATTACGATATGGAGCCTGCCAGAAACTATTTTCAGGAACTGGCAGAACTTGCGCCGGATGCGATCATCGTGGCAGATCCGGGCATGATCATGCTGGCAAAAGAAAACTGCCCGGATATTGAGATCCATTTAAGCACACAGGCAAACAATACCAACTACATGACTTATCGTTTCTGGTACGGGCAGGGTGTAAAACGTGTGGTATCCGCAAGGGAATTATCTTTGAAGGAGATCAAAGAGATCCGGGAACAGATCCCTGAAGATATGGAGATCGAGAGTTTTATCCATGGTGCTATGTGTATTTCTTATTCCGGCAGATGCCTGCTCAGTAATTATTTTACAGGCAGAGATGCCAACCGCGGTGCCTGCACCCATCCTTGCAGATGGAAATATGCAGTAGTGGAAGAATCCAGACCGGGCGAGTATATGCCTGTTTATGAAAATGAAAGAGGCACTTATATTTTCAACTCCAAGGATCTTTGCATGATCGAGCATATCCCGGAAATGATCGATGCGGGAATCGACAGCTTTAAGATCGAGGGCAGAATGAAAACGGCTCTTTATGTGGCAACAGTTGCGAGAACATACCGGAAAGCGATCGATGCCTGTCTGGAATCAAAAGAAGCATACGAAGCGATCCTGCCATGGTGCAGGGAAGAAATTTCCAAATGTACCTATCGCCAGTTTACAACGGGATTTTATTTTGGCAGACCGGATGAAAATACACAGATCTACGACAGCAATACTTATGAGCAGGAGTATATTTATCTCGGTATCGTGGAAGATGCAGAAGCTGCACAGGAAAATGCGGGAAGTATCGTATCCATTACACAGCGTAATAAGTTCAGTGTCGGAGAGACGATCGAGATCATGAAGCCGGATGGCAGCAATGTACAGACGACCGTATTGTCTATTGTAAATGAAGAAGGACAGGAGCAGGAAAGTGCACCGCATCCGCAGCAGAAGCTCCGCGTTTTGCTTAGTGAGAAAGCTTCTCATTATGATCTTCTGCGCAAAAAAGCATGTGCAACAAGCTGATCCTGGTTGTGCAATATAGACATTTGGCGGCAAAAATTCTGCAAATGTTTTAGAAAATTCGACCAATTTTTGAAAAATAGAAAAATGGGTATTGAAATTTAAAAAAAATAAGAGTATCTTAATAGCAACGAAAGGAATCTTTCGAAAATAAGATAACTTGAACGATGATGTTCCAAACGGTAGTTTTGGAACATTTTTTTGTATCAGGGAAATTTGATATAAAGCACAAAAAGAACGTTATCAAGTATCTAATATAAAAAAGAAAGGGAGATATGAAATGAGCGGAGTTACAAATGTGGAAGAAATTTTCGGTAAAAACGTGTTCACACTTGGTAAGATGAAGGAACGTCTGCCAAAGGATGTGTACAAGGAAGTGAAAAAGGTCATGGATCAGGGCGGAGAGCTTTCCATGGCAGCAGCAAATGTTGTTGCAAAAGCAATGAAGGACTGGGCATGTGAAAATGGTGCAACACATTACACACATTGGTTCCAGCCATTGACAGGAATCACGGCAGAAAAGCATGATGCTTTCGTTTCGCATCCGGATGAAGCCGGTAAGATGATCACAGAGTTTTCCGGAAAGGAACTGATCAAGGGCGAGCCTGATGCATCTTCATTCCCGTCAGGTGGTCTGAGAGCAACTTTCGAAGCAAGAGGTTATACAGCATGGGATATCACAAGCCCTGCATTCTTAAAAGAAGCTTCAACAGGCGTGATCCTCTGTATCCCGACAGCCTTCTGTTCTTATACAGGTGAGGCACTGGATAAAAAGACACCGCTGCTGCGTTCCATGGAAGCTGTATCCAAACAGGCACTTCGTATCGTCCGTTTATTTGGAAATACAACAGCAACAAAAGTAACTGCATCCGTAGGACCGGAGCAGGAGTACTTCCTTGTTGACGAGAATTTGTATAAAAAGAGATCTGACCTGATGTTTGCGGGCAGAACCTTATTTGGAGCACCTGCTCCAAAAGGACAGGAAATGGAAGATCACTATTTCGGTGTTATCCGTGAACGTGTCGGCGCATACATGAAGGATCTGAATGAAGAACTTTGGAAATTAGGTGTTACGGCAAAAACACAGCATAATGAAGTAGCTCCTGCACAGCATGAGCTGGCTCCGATCTATGAAACAGCCAATATCGCAGTTGACCACAACCAGCTTGTTATGGAGACAATGAAACGTGTCGCTGTACAGCATGGCCTGAGATGTCTGCTGCATGAGAAACCATATGCAGGCGTCAATGGTTCCGGTAAGCATGACAACTGGTCCATTACAACAGATGACGGCATGAACTTACTTGAGCCGGGTGATACACCAAATGAAAATATCCAGTTCCTGCTTGTACTTGCCTGCATCATGAAAGCGGTTGACAAACATGCAGATCTGCTCCGCCAGTCCGCATCCGATGTCGGAAACGACCACAGACTTGGGGCAAACGAAGCACCGCCGGCGATCATTTCCATGTTCCTCGGTGAACAGCTAGAGGATGTAGTAAAACAGCTTGTAGAAACAGGTAATGCTGCTTCCTGCAAAGAGGGTGGTAAGCTGGAGACAGGTGTATCCACACTGCCTGATCTGGATAAAGATGCAACAGACCGTAACCGTACTTCACCATTTGCCTTCACAGGTAATAAGTTTGAATTCCGTATGGTTGGTTCCGCTGATTCCATCGCCGGCCCGAATACAACGCTGAATGCGATCGTAGCGGAAGCATTCTGCGAAGCTGCTGACAGACTGGAAAAAGCAGAAGATTTTGAAACAGCAGTACATGATCTGATCAAAGAATACATGACAGAGCACCAGAGAATCATCTTCAATGGAAACGGCTATTCCGATGAGTGGGTAGTAGAAGCTGAGAAACGTGGACTTCCAAATATCAAATCCATGATCGAAGCTGCTTCTACACTGACAAGTGAGAAGGCAGTCGCACTGTTTGAGAAGTTCGGTATTTATACAAAGGCAGAACTGGAATCCCGTGAAGAGATCATTTATGAAACATATGCAAAGACGATCAATATCGAAGCACTGACCATGATCGACATGGCAGGCAAGCAGATCATCCCTGCAGTTGTGAAATATACAAAGACACTGGCAGATACCGCAAATGCCATCAAGGCAGCAGGCGGAGACGCAAGCGTACAGACAGAGCTTCTGGCTGATGTTTCCACAAAACTTGCAGCAATGCAGAAGGAACTCAACAAGCTGGTAGCTGACGAGAAAGAAGCAAGTGCTATGGAAGATGTAAAGGCACAGGCATTCTTCTACAAAGATACGATCAAGGCTACTATGGATGAGCTGAGAAAACCTGCTGATGAGCTGGAAATGATCGTTGACAAAGACGTATGGCCGATCCCGACCTACGGCGAGTTAATGTTCGAGGTATAGAATTCCTTTTGGATGTTATGAAATGAAGTGTATAAATGTGCGGAAACAGCTTGTTTCCGCGCATTTTCTTCTATAAAAAAGAGCAAGCAAAAAATATTAAAAAAAATTTGAAAAAGTACTTGCATAATAAAAAAACATTTGCTATAATCAATTTCGTTGTGATGGGCTATCGCCAAACGGTAAGGCAACGGACTCTGACTCCGTCATTTCAAGGTTCGAATCCTTGTAGCCCAGCTTTTGGAAGCCCGGTTGAATTTCAACCGGGCTTTTTGTAGCGAGGGAACAAAATCAAGCATTGTCACATATTTGCGCAGCAAATGTGCGACTAAATAACCTGCGCAGCAGGTTATAGCTATTCCGAGCGTACAACGAGAAAATCAGAGAGCACGAAGTGCGGCTGACGCGAAAGCGGCAGGATTTTCGAGTATGTGTGAAAATCACGTGAAAAATGAAAGCTACGACGCTACGAAGTAGCGGATTTTTCGAGTCTGGTAAGAACAAAACAAAATCTCGAGCGAAGCGAGGTAAACCAATGTATTCATTCAATAGCAGAGTGCGTTACAGTGAAGTAAATAAAGATGGCAGGCTGAAGCTTGTTTCGCTGCTGGATTATTTTCAGGACTGCTCCACGTTTCATTCCGAGGATGCGGGGATGGGAACGGAATACCTGGCAGGACAGGGGCTGGCATGGGTATTGAATTTCTGGCAGATCGATGTCATGAGGTATCCGCAGCTCTGTGAACAGATCACGATCGAGACATGCCCCTATGCATTTAAAGGCTGTCTGGGCTTTCGTAATTTTGATATGCTTGATGAGCAGGGCAACAGGATCGCCGTTGCCAATACGCTCTGGACACTTCTGAATCTGCAGTCCATGCGGCCGGCAAAGCCGACGGAAGAAATGCTGCAGGCTTACAGCATTTCTTCAAAGCTTCCAATGGAATATCTGTCACGGAAAATTCCGGTAGAAGGAGAGGGAGAGAGACAGGATGAGGTGCTTGTCCGGAAACATCATCTGGATACCAATTACCATATGAACAACGGACAGTATGTTGCTGTGGCGTCGGATCTTCTGCCTGAGAATTTTGAGGTGAACCGGCTGATGGTCAGCTATCATAAATCTGCGGTGCTGGGAGACATTCTGTATCCGGTCATTTACGGAAAAGGAACAGAGGAAGTGACTGTTGTATTGGAAACGGAAGAACACAGCCCTTATGCGATCGTAAAATTTAACGGAATACTGAGCAAACAGGAGAATCGGGTTCCGGTTGTGGGAAAGATATTGTAAATTAAGAAGGAAAGCAGGCTAATATGATATTTGGAAAGAAACAGACACTTGTCATGATAAAAAGGGTTGAATTCGGTATTTATCTGGCAGAGACAATGAAGGATGCGGAAAACAAAGTGCTTTTGCCGAAAAAACAGGTTCCGGCAGATATGGAAGTGGGAGATCCGATCGATGTGTTTTTATACAAGGATTCCAATGACCGCCCGATCGCGACGGTGAAGGAACCAAAACTGACACTCGGACAGACGGCAAGGCTGCGTGTCGTATCCGTCGGAAAAGTGGGTGCTTTCCTGGACTGGGGGCTGGAAAAGGATCTGTTTCTGCCGTACAGAGAGCAGACCACACAGGTAAAAGCTGGCGACGAAGTGATCGCTGCCCTGTATCTGGATAAGAGTGAACGCCTCTGTGCAACGATGAAGGTGTATCCTTATCTGCAAAAAGAAAGTCCTTATCAAAAAGATGATGTTGTGACAGGTATGGTATATGAGATCAGTCATAATTTCGGGGCGTTCGTAGCGGTGGATGACAAGTATTCCGCGCTGATCCCGAAAAAAGAACTGTACGGAGAACTTCATGTGCTTCAGCAGATCAGCGCGCGCGTGACCGGTGTGAAGGAAGACGGTAAGCTGGATCTGGGGATCCGGCAGAAAGCACATCTGCAGATGAACGAGGATGCAGATAAAGTGCTGTCTCTTTTGCAGGAAAAGAAGGGATTTTTACCGTTACATGACAAATCATCTCCGGAACAGATCCGGGAAACGATCGGTATGAGTAAAAATGAATTTAAGCGTGCGATCGGACATCTTTATAAAGAACATCTGATCACGCTGGAAAGTGACGGAATCCGGTTAAAGAAGTAAAAGAATACTTTTCTTTTGGCAAAATATAGATTATACTGAGACTGTAAAATGTACATGAATATTTAAAAAAGGAGAATGAAAAATGAAGATCCAGAATATTACAAACATTGAAAAATTTTTTGAAGTAGTTGACAGCTGTAAAGGCAAGGTTGAGCTTGTAACGGGAGAAGGCGACAGACTGAATTTGAAATCAAAGCTTTCCCAGTACGTTTCCATGGCAAAGCTTTTTTCTGACGGTACGATTTCAGAGCTGGAGCTGCTGGCATATGAGCCGGAAGATATCAATAAGTTAGTAAACTTCATGATGAACAACTAAGAGCCGCATGAATCCGAAAAAGGTTAATTGGCTGTTTTTGACAACATTGCTTGTGGAAGCGGCGGTCATGGCGTTTATGTATCTGTGCAGTGATATTTCACTGGGAATTATAGAAAGTCTTCTGCTCAGTCAGTTGATCGTACTGGTTCCGGCTGTCTTGTTCCTGTTTGGGACAAGGACGGATCCTGGCAGGCTGATCGCCCATAACAGACCGAAATTTACCACGACGCTTCTGGTCGTGGTATTTACCTTTCTGTGTATGCCTGCGATCATAGCGGTAAATGCATTTTCCATGCTGTTTGTGGATAATGAGGTCGCCGGGCTGCAAAGCTATATGTTGTCAGTACCGTGGTGGCAGATTCTGCTTATGGTCGGTATTATAGGACCGGTCAGTGAAGAATTTGTGTTCCGGGGCGTCATCTATCATGGCTATAAGACAAGTCAAAGGTTTGTCGGTTCCATGCTGTTATCGGCGCTTTTATTTGGACTTACCCACTTGAATTTCAACCAGATGAGCTATGCGGTATTGGTGGGTATAGTCAGTGTACTGCTGTTAGAGGGCAGCGGCAGTATCTTTTACAGTATGCTGTTCCATATCTGCATTAACACGACAAATGTTGTGCAGATGCTGGTGCAGAAGGCACAGGGCACTATCATGAGTCAGGAAGAGAGCATGGCATATATTGAGCGAACGATGCAGATGCCTTATAAACAGGCGTTGGCGGTTTCTGTATCGGTCTACGCGGTGATCGCTGCAGGCGCGGCGGCACTTGCAGGCTGTCTGCTTTACCTGATCGTGAAAAAAGAAAACAGAGTGCAGCATATGCAGCAACTGCTGCATGGAAATACGGGAGAGAAAAGGACAAAACTGATTTCTGTTCCGCTGGTCATTTCTGTTGTGCTTTGCCTGCTATATATGACAGCAGATGTATTTTGGGGTTAAAGGTGAAACTAATATGAGAAAAATGCAGGTATTGGGCATAGAACTGCAGGATCATACCGTGCGTGAGGCAATGAAAAAAACGGATGCCTTCCTGCGGGACGGAAAAGTCAGTACGATTGCCTATATTACAATGCGGGGTCTGATGGAAGCGGAGGAATCACAGGAAAGACAGGACTTCTTGAGAGAGCTTGATCTTACTGTTCCGGCAGACAGTGATATTTTACGTGCGGCCGGCATTGCAACGCGAAACAGAGTGAGAGAAGTAGATAACGATGAGTTTCTGACGGAATTTCTGCGGAAGATTGTCAGAGGCAGACAGACGGTATATTTGTTGACCAGTACACAGGGACAGCTGCAGCTGCTTCGGGATGGGCTTCTCAGTTATCAGGAGAATCTGCGGATCATAGGAAGCTATTCTCTGGATGAGCTGGAGCAGGATGACGATTATCTGGTAAATGAGATCAATGTAGAGACACCGAATGTACTCATCACGAATATTTCATCCCCACAGCGAGAGGCTTTTTTTGAAGCAAACCAGATGAAGCTGAATGTGGAAGTCTGGCTGATGCTGAAGGATGAGGTAGTCCACAGCAACAAACATAAAGGATTGTTTTGGATATTACATGACAGAGTTGTCCGTAAGCTCTTTAAACACAAAGTAGTACAGTACTTAAACCATGAAAAAGAATCATAAGGCTTCGGGAGGGAAAGCAGATGCATTTCTTCCGGAGTCTTTTGTTTTTGCCGGGCGACGAGAAAAATGCACGCATTTATGCGGTGCATTTGACAAACGCTAATCAGAGCGGGATTTGCAGAGAGCATCCTGTTTCTGCGTGACAGAATTTGTGAAATGAAAAGGTAAAAAATGCATAAAAAAATAGGGGAAATTGGTGGATTTTTTTGTGGATATATATTAAAATAAAAAAAGCAATATGCAAAAGGCTATTGAGAAGGTATCTATCTTTGTGAAAAATGTATAACTATCCGACGGGGATAGGTGGGAAAAGGAGCGGGGCTATGATTTCAAATCAAATTCTGCAGAATACGTTAGACGGATTAAAAGCAATTTCACGTGTTGATTTTGCAGTTATTGATACAGACGGAAAGACGATTGTTTCCACAACGGAAAATGAGCTGGAATATCCGGTGGCAGTGGTTGATTTTGTAAAATCACCGGCGGACAGCCAGGAGGTTTCCAAATACCAGTTCTTTAAGATTTATGATGAACAGGTTGCAGAATATGTGCTGGTCGCTATCGGCTCCGGAGAGGATGTCTATATGATCGGTAAAATGGCAACATTTCAGATCCAGAATCTGATGGTTGCATATAAAGAGCGGTTTGATAAGGACAACTTTATCAAAAACCTGCTTCTGGACAACCTGCTTCTGGTAGATATTTACAGCCGGTCCAAAAAGCTGCGTATTAAGATGGAAGCACCGCGTACCGTAATGATCATTGAAGCGGGCGAGGGAAAAGATGCCAATTCTGTGGAAGTGATCAGAGAATGTCTGGGCAACGGAAACCGCGATTTCATTACCGCTGTGGATGAAAACAGCGTGATCGTTGTCAAAGAGATATTGGAAGAAGTGCCAAAGGCAGAGCTGGAGCGTGTGGCAAAGAGCATCATTACGACGCTGGAGAAAGAAGGGGCGTCTGATGTACATATCGCATACGGCAGCATTGTCGGAGAACTGAAGGAAGTCAGCCGTTCTTACAAGGAGGCCAAGATGGCACTGGATGTTGGCAAGATCTTTTTCGGTGAAAGAGAGATCATGGCATACAGCGAGCTTGGTATAGGGCGTCTGATCTATCAGCTTCCGATTCCGTTGTGCAAGATGTTCATCCGCGAGATCTTTGGTAATAAGAGCCCGGATGATTTTGATGAAGAAACCGTTGTGACGATCAATAAGTTCTTTGAAAACAGTCTGAATGTTTCGGAGACCTCAAGACAGCTGTTTATCCACCGTAACACGCTGGTGTACAGACTGGATAAGCTGCAGAAGTCAACAGGACTGGATCTGCGTGTTTTTGAGGACGCGATCACTTTTAAGATTGCCATGATGGTTGTCAAATATATGAAATATATGGAAACATTTGAGTATTGATAAACGAGGAGAGAGTCTCATGATTACACTGGAAAATGTAAGTAAAGCATATTCGACAGGAGCACCGGCACTGAATAATGTCAGCCTGAAGATTGAAGCGGGAGAATTTGTTTTTGTCGTAGGAGACAGTGGTTCCGGTAAATCAACACTGATCAAGCTGCTTTTGCGGGAACTGCTTCCGACTTCCGGGAAAATAATGGTAAATGACATTGATGTGGCAAGCCTGCGTCATAAACAGATTCCGAAATACCGCAGAAAGCTTGGCGTGGTATTTCAGGATTTCCGTCTTCTGAAAGATAGAAATGTATATGAAAATGTGGCGTTTGCACAGCGTATTGTGCAGACACCGTCTAAGGAAATCAAAAAAAATGTTCCGTCCATTCTTTCGACAGTAGGACTGGCGGGCAAATATAAGGCAAGGCCGAAGCAGCTGTCCGGTGGTGAGCAGCAGCGTGTTGCACTGGCAAGAGCTCTTGTGAATAATCCACCGATCCTTCTGGCAGATGAGCCGACCGGAAATCTGGATCCGAAAAACTCATGGGAAATCATGAAGCTTCTGGAAGAGATCAATGAGAGAGGCACAACGGTTCTGGTTGTAACGCACAACCGGGAAATCGTAAACGCAATGAAGAAACGTGTTATTACAATGAACAAAGGCGTTATTGTGAATGACGAGAAGGAAGGTACATACATCGATGAGATTTAGTACATTAATCTATACAATAAAGCAGGGTATTGTTAATATATTCCGTAATAAATGGTATTCACTTGCCTCTATGGCAACGATCAGTGCGTGTTTGTTCATGTTCGGCATTTTTTATTCGCTTGTGGCAAATTTCCAGTACATTGTAAAGGAAGCGCAGGACGGCGTTGCGGTTACGGTATTTTTTGAGGAAGGGATCAGTGATGAGAGGATCGCAGAGATCGGATCGCTGATTGAAAAAAGAGCAGAAGTATCCCATGTTAATTTTGTATCGGCAGATGCAGCATGGGAAAGCTTCAAGGATGATTATCTTGGAGAATATGCAGATGGCTTCGGGGATGACAATCCATTGCCGAATTCGGCAAACTATGAGGTGTATCTGAATGATGTATCCATGCAGGATTCCCTGGTCACTTATGTGGAATCTCTTGATGGTGTCAGGAGGGTTAACCGTTCTGAGGTAACAGCTAATACCCTTTCCGGTATGAATAAACTGATCGGTTATGCATCGGCGGGTATTATCGCTATCCTGCTTGCCGTATCCATTTTCCTGATCAGCAATACGGTTACAATCGGTATTTCTGTCCGCAAAGAGGAAATTAATATCATGAAATATATAGGAGCGACGGACTTTTTTGTCAGAGCGCCGTTTGTGATCGAAGGTATTTTGATCGGTCTTGCGGGATCTGTTCTGCCGCTTGCTATCATTTATGTGATCTATAATAATGTGATCGCATATGTATCAACCAGATTTTCCATGCTGTCACAGCTTCTGAAATTCCTGACGGTAGATCAGGTATTTCAGGTGCTGATGCCAATTTCGCTGATCATCGGTATCGGTATCGGTTTCTTTGGCAGTTTTTCAACAGTACGAAAGCATATCCGGGTATGATTCAGGTTTAATACAGGATAGGAAAAGGTAAGGTATTTAGGAAATGGTAAGAAAAAAAGGTGTAATTGGGGCAATTATGGCAGCGGTTTTGCTTATTGGTGCAACAGGAACTGCTTTTGCGGCGCCGGAATCGGCAGACAGTCTGGATGATGCGATCAATAAAGGAACGGATGCACTTTCGGATGCACAGGATGAAAAGAAACAGCTGCAGTCCAATCTGAGTGCGGCGCAGGCAATGAAAAAGGAACTGGAAAATGCCAAGACCGCACTGACCGGTGATGTGGTGGAGCTGGATTCCCAGATGAGTGAAGTTTCCAATGATCTGTTAGAGGTACAGAACCTTCTGGACACAAAGGAAGCGGAGCTGGAAAAGACAACAAAGGAACTTGCACAGGCAAAGATCGATGTGGAAAAACAGTATGAGGACATGAAGCTCCGCATTAAGTTTATGTATGAAAACGGTACGATGTCTTATATCCAGATCCTGCTCAGCAGTGGCAGCTTCAGCGAACTTTTGAATAAAGCAGAATATATTGAGCAGGTATCTGAATATGATAGAAATATGCTTCAGACATATCAGGATAACCGGGATAAGATCACAAGGCTGGAAAAGGATCTGAAGGACCAGAAAGAAGTACTGGAACAGGTTAAGGGTGATGTGGAAGCGAAGCAGACGGAGATGGCAGGTCTGATCTCAGATAAGCAGACGGAGATCGAAGGCTATGAAAGTGATATCCAGAATAAAGAAGAAGCGATCAAAGAATATGAAGCTATGATTGCAGAGCAGGATTCCACCATCAAGGCACTGGAGGCTTCTGTGGCTGCAGCGAAGGCAAAACGGACGCAGATGACGGTATCCGACAACAGTACAAATGCCGCAGACCAGCCGCATTACGGCGGTGGCGCATTTGTATGGCCGGCTCCATCTTATACAAGAATATCAGACGACTATGGATACAGGACACATCCGATTCTGGGTATACAGAAGTTTCACAGTGGTGTGGATATGGCGGCACCGAGTGGTTCTTCCATTCTGGCGGCAGCGGATGGAACCGTTGTTGCAGCTACTTATAATGCAACAATGGGTAATTATGTGATGATCGATCATGGAAACGGACTTTATACGATTTATATGCATGCATCTGCCCTTTATGTATCAAGCGGACAGTCTGTCAGTGCAGGCAGTACGATCGCTGCGGTCGGTTCGACGGGACGAAGCACAGGTGCGCATCTGCACTTCAGCGTCCGCCAGAACGGAAGCTACGTCAGCCCATGGAACTACTTGTAAACCTGCAGAGCCGTGTAACCGCATCGGATTTCTGAGGAGCAAGCTTGCTTGCGGAGCAGAAAAACGATGCGGTTATGGGGCGAGCAGCCCACATGAGCAAAAGGAGCCGCGAAGCGGCGAGTTTGCGAATGAGGCTCTGCAGGAGAAGAAAGACGGCGGGCAGCCCACATGAAATAGTGAATCAAGGGAAGGGAAATCAAATTGGAAGAGAATAGGCAGGAAGTAGAAAACGAACAGAATACAGAATCAGATCAGGAAGTTCTGGAGCGGATCGAGAAAAAGAGGCGTCGGACAGCCCGCTATAACTTTTTTGCACTGGGTGTTCTGGTAGGGCTTCTGGTCGCTTTTTTACTGACTGTTGTACTTGTGGGTGGCGGTATTCTGAATCCGGGTGCACAGCTGGCGGCAGGATCGGTGTCAAAGACGGATGATGCGGTTCTGACAAATGAAGTAAAAAATAAGATCGGACTTCTCGAAGACAGTATTCATGAATATTATCTGGGGGATACGACAAACGAGGATCTGGAGACAGGGATTTATAAGGGTATGGTCGATGCGCTCGGTGATCCGTATTCCGAATATTATACACCGGATGAGCTCAATACCCTGCGGGAAAGCACAGAGGGTATTTACTATGGTATCGGTGCTTATATCGGTATTGACGGAGAGACGGAATATTGTAAGATCACAAGTGTGATACCGGACACCCCGGCTGAAGCAGCAGGGCTGCAGGCGGAGGATATCATTGTAGAGGTAGATGGCACAAGCACAAAAGGCATGACAACAACAGATGTGGTTGCACTCATCAAAGGCGAGGAAAATACAGATGTAACGCTGACGGTCTACCGTAAGGGTGAAACAGATTATCTGGATATTACCGTGACACGTAAAAAGGTGGAAGCACCGACTGTCAGCTATAAGATGCTGGATAGCAATATTGCGTATATTCAGATCGCACAATTTGAGGATGTGACCGGAGATCAGTTTACAGAGCAGATCGCAAAGGCAAGAGAAGATGGCATGAAAGCATTGATTCTTGATCTTCGTAATAATCCGGGTGGAACACTGACAAGTGTCATTGAGGTGGCGAGACAGCTTCTGCCGAAAGGCCTGATCGTGTATACGGAGGATAAGAATGGAGAACGGGATGAATATAAATGTGACGGTTCTCACGAGCTGGAAGTACCGATGGTAGTGCTGGTCAATGAAAACAGCGCATCCGCATCCGAGATCCTTTCCGGTGCGATCAAGGATTATGGTATTGGCACGCTGCTTGGTACAACAACCTTTGGAAAAGGAATTGTACAGAAGGTATTCGGCATCACAGACGGTTCCGCTGTGAAACTGACGATCAGCCATTATTATACACCGAACGGGAATGATATCCATGGCGTAGGTATCGAGCCGGATGAAACACTGGATCTGGATGTAGATCAGTATCTGAAGAATGGTACAGATAATCAGCTTGAACGTGCGACAGAGATACTTGAGGGAGAGATTGTGAAATGAAACAGGCATATCTGATAACGGCATATAAGAATTTTGATGAGCTGTATGAGCTTGCGGAAATATTGTCAAAGACAGCATATGTATTCATTCATGTGGATGAGAAAAGCCGTGAGATCACAGATGCGGATGTGGAGAAACTGAACCGGCTTCCGGGCTGCGAAGCGATCCGGGAATACCGCATTGTATGGGGGGGCTTTGCACATGTGCAGGCGATCGTAAAGCTGATGGCAATGGCACTTTCCAAAGAAGATGTTTCTTATATGCATCTTCTGACTGGAGAGGATTTTCCACTCCTGACACCGGAACAGTTGGATGAAAAGTTCCTTACATCCGATCAGATCTTTATGGACTATCTGACGCCGGAACAGCTTCCGGAAACGGTAACGAAGCGATATCAGTATTATAACTGGTTTACAGATCAGAATGTGAAAAATAAAGTGTTATGGCAGTTGCAGAACATGACGGTAAAGGTGCAGAAAAAGGCGGGTATCTGCCGAAAGGGAATCGGGCCTTTTACAAAGATTTACAAAGGACTTGTGTATGTATCCATGCCAAGAGAAGCAGCAGCTTATGTCGTTTCTTTCGTGGCAAAGCACGGAGAATTCTGGGATGATCTTGCGGTATGTCAGGTACCGGAGGAGTTCTTCTTCCAGACGATATTTATGAATGATAAAAACTGGCGGGAGCATGTGGTAAACAAACAGCTCCGCTATATGGACTGGACAAAGGGAGATGGTTCCAGCCCGGCATATCTGACACTGGAGGACTATGATAAGGTAAAAGCCAGCGGCTGTGCATTTGCCCGGAAATTCCATCCGAAGCAGTCTGAAATCCTCCGGGATAGACTCCGTGAGGATCTTGGGATCGAGTCTTAAGCAGCGATCATTGGAGGCGTTGTGGCACTGACAGTGCTGCTCTGATCATCGGTCTGAAATTACAGAAAAACGAACAAACGTTTGCATAAAATCTATACAAATTTCAAAAACTGTGATATAGTACAAGAAGATTTTGTACTATATCACAGTTTTTTGTTATGGCGACGAGGAAAATGCACGCATTTATGCGGTGCATTTGACGACCGCTAATCAGAGCGAGATTCGCAGAGCGTATCTCGTCTCTATTCAGAGAACAAACAGGAGATAGATAGATGGATCATTTCGTCTTACATTCAAAATATCAGCCGACCGGAGATCAGCCGCAGGCGATCGAGGAACTGGTAAATGGGTTCCGGGAAGGTAACCAGTTTGAGACACTTCTTGGTGTGACGGGCTCCGGAAAAACGTTTACCATGGCTAACATTATCGCGGCGCTCAATAAACCGACGCTTGTGATTGCCCACAATAAGACGCTGGCAGGACAGTTATATGGAGAGTTTAAGGAGTTCTTCCCGGAAAATGCGGTAGAATACTTTGTGTCCTATTATGATTACTATCAGCCGGAGGCTTATGTGCCACAGACGGACACTTATATTGAAAAGGATTCGGCAATCAATGATGAAATCGATAAGCTGCGCCTTTCGGCGACTGCCTCTCTGACGGAGCGGAGGGATGTTGTTGTTGTGGCATCCGTATCGTGTATTTACGGTATCGGTAGTCCGGACGACTATATGAACATGATGGTATCTCTGCGCCCGGGCATGATCAAGGATAGGGACGACGTGATCCGCGAGCTGATCGATATCCAGTACGACCGCAATGATCTGGATCTTGACCGCGGCTGTTTCCGCGTGCGCGGGGATGTGCTGGAGGTAAATCCGGCGCAGGGCAGTGACTATATTCTGCGGATTGAATTTTTCGGCGATGAGATCGACCGTATTACAGAGGTAGATCCGCTAACCGGCGCAGTGCATGCACAGATGGAGCATATTTCTATTTTCCCAGCTTCCCATTATGTAGTACCGCGTGAGAAAATATTGCATGCGTGCGGAGAGATCGAGAAAGAACTGGAACAGCAGGTGAAATTTTTCAAGGGTGAGGACAAACTCTTAGAGGCACAGCGTATTGCGGAACGGACGAATTTTGATATAGAAATGCTGATGGAGACAGGCTTCTGCTCCGGTATAGAGAATTATTCCCGTCATATGAACGGGCTGGCAGCGGGCGAGACACCGATGACACTGATGGATTATTTTAAGGATGATTATCTGATCATCATTGATGAGTCGCATATGACGGTTCCGCAGATCCGTGCCATGTATCACGGCGACCAGTCCAGAAAGCATACACTGGTTGACTATGGCTTCCGTCTGCCGTCAGCACTGGACAACCGACCGCTGAATTTTGAGGAGTTTGAATCGAAGATCGACCAGCTTCTGTTTGTTTCCGCAACACCGGGAGAATATGAAGAACAGCATGAACTGCTGCGGACAGAGCAGATCATAAGACCGACCGGGCTTCTGGATCCGAAGGTGGATGTGCGCCCGATTGAAGGGCAGATCGATGATCTGATCTCGGAGATCAAAAAGGAAACGGAAAAGAAAAATAAAGTACTTGTCACAACGCTGACAAAGCGGATGGCGGAAGATCTGACAGATTATATGAAGGAAGTGGGCGTCCGCGTGAAATATCTGCATTCTGATATTGATACGATGGAACGTGCAGAGATCATCCGTGATATGCGTTTGGATGTGTTTGACGTTCTGGTCGGTATCAACTTGCTGCGGGAAGGCCTGGATATCCCGGAAATTTCTCTGGTGGCGATCCTGGATGCGGATAAAGAAGGCTTTCTGCGTTCGCGTACTTCTCTGGTACAGACGATCGGACGTGCTGCAAGAAATGCGGAAGGACACGTGATCATGTATGCGGATGTCATTACGGACTCTATGCGGGAAGCAATCGATGAGACGAACCGCAGACGCGAGATCCAGGATGCCTATAATAAGGCGCATGGTATCGTTCCGAAAACAATTAAGAAAGATGTCCGTGATCTGATCAGTGTGACTCGTGTGATCGACAGCAAGGATACACGCATGGAAAAAGATATGGAATCCATGAATGCGGACGAGCTGAAAAAAGAGATCGCCGATGTGACAAAACAGATGAAGAAAGCGGCTGCGGATCTGAATTTCGAGCTGGCAGCACAGCTGCGTGACAGGATGGTAGAACTGAAGAAACACCTGCACGAGGTGGAGGACTAAAATGGTATTTTCGACAATAGTGTTTTTATGCATGTTTTTGCCGATCACGATAATTTTATATTATGTCATGCCCAAGGCACTGAAAAATTATTTTCTGCTGGCAGCAAGCCTGTTTTTCTATGCGTGGGGAGAGCCGAAGTATTTGCTTGTGATGCTCTTTTCCATTTTTTGCAATTATCTGTTTGGCATATGGCTGTTTAGGCTGGGCAGCAGACATATGCCGCCCGGTATGGATGCAGGAATGGCGGAAAATGCGGGCACAGACAGGAGACGGAAAAAAGCGAGGCTTGTTGTTACACTTGCAGTCATTGTCAATATCGGTATTTTATTTGTTTTTAAATATATGACCTTTGCGATGGAAAACTTGCAAAAACTGATCCCGTCGCTGCCTGTATGGCAGATCGCATTGCCGATCGGTATTTCCTTTTACACGTTTCAGGGATTGTCCTATGTCATTGATGTGTATAGGGACGGCGGGAAAAGCGTGCAGAAGAATCCGTGTAAGCTGGCATTGTATATTTCTATGTTTCCACAGCTTATTGCAGGACCGATCGTGCGCTACAAGGATATTGCACTGCAACTTGATACAAGAACACACAGCGCAGAAAAATTTGCAGATGGTGTAACAAGATTTGTGACAGGTCTGGCAAAGAAGGCAATCCTTGCCAATATGACGGGAGCACTGGCAGATTCTATCATGCAGGGTGATTTTTCGGTGATGAGCGCATCGGTTGCATGGCTCGGTGCGATCGCATATACGCTGCAGATCTATCTTGATTTTTCCGGTTATTCCGATATGGCGATCGGACTTGGCAAAATGTTTGGGTTTACCTTTCTGGAGAACTTTGACCATCCTTATATCGCAACATCGGTGCGCGAATTCTGGAGACGCTGGCATATGTCATTGTCCGGCTGGTTCCGGGATTATCTGTATATTCCGCTGGGCGGAAGCAGATCCGGTAATGTGTATCTGAATCTGCTGCTTGTTTTTCTGGCAACGGGAATCTGGCACGGTGCTGCATGGGGATTTCTGCTCTGGGGCTTATGGCATGGCTTTTTTGTGCTGCTGGAACGTTTTTGGGTTAATCACGGAAAGCAGAAAGTCAGGAGCGGAATTGCAGCGAAAGTGTTTGGCTGGCTCTATACCATGCTTGTGGTGGTGATCGGCTGGGTATTGTTCAGCCTTGTGCAGCTGGATCAGGTGCTGACGTATCTGGGCATTATGTTCGGTAAGAATGCAGGCGGATTTCATGCCTATGGGCTCAGGTATTATCTGAGTAACCAGACGATCTTCTATCTGATCGTGTCTGTATTGGTCTGCATTCCGTGGAAGTGGAAAAAGCCGGAGGGACTTGTATTTGATGTATTACAAAAGATACTGATTCTGGGACTGCTTGTACTGTGCTTTGTATTTATTATCAACAGTTCCTATAACCCATTTATTTATTTTCGATTTTAAACGGTCAAGAAACACAACAGAGGATAGAAAGTAAGCTATGAACAACTCGAAAACAGAAAAAATGGTCAATTTCATATTTGTGCTTGTATTTGTCGGTATGATCTTTCTGCCGTTCTGCCTTCTGGATGCGACGGAGGTCATTGATTCCTCGTTGGAAAACCGCAGAATGACAATGTGGCCGGGCTGGCATTTTAATCAGGAGATCAATGCATGGTACGGACATTATGTGGAAGATCGTGTGGCGTTCCGGGAGACGGCGGTCCGTTTTTATATGGATGCGACTTATGCGGTGTTTGGCGAATTTTCGGAAGATCTGCATATGTACGGAAAAGACGGAGAAGTTTTTCCGGCAGACGACGGATATATCCGGGCGTACCAGCATCTGGCAACGGATGAAGAACTGATCGATTCTCTTGTGACATATCTGGATCGGACGAATCAATATCTGGAAAAACAGGGTATTCCGTTTGTTTTTCTGGCAGGGCTGGATAAGAAAACTGTGTATGGAGAAGAAATGCCTGACTATATCCATGTGGATACAACGAAGGAAAGCATTATGGAAATGCTGGCACGGAAGCTGACGGAAAAGCAGGTGCCTTATGTGATCCCGGTACAGGAGCTGCGGGATGCAAAGCAGGTAGAACGTGTCTACAACCAGAAGTATGACAGTGCACACTGGAATGCGAGAGGTGCGATGATCGGACTTCGGCTTCTGAATGAAAAAGTGCGGGAAATGGATCCGGATGTCCCGCTTCTGACAGAAGATGTCTTTACAGCATCCTCTGAGGAAAAAACACTGGAATTTATATCGCTCCCGATCACGGAACGGGTTCCGGTCTACATGTTAAAATCGGAATACGGTGACAGCATTCTGGCGGACGGAAGTCTTTTGGATGTACTGCCGCATGTGGCGGGAACAGGCATCCAGCATTATCTGAATGAAAATGCCTTGTCCGATAAAACGATACTGATCCTGCAGGATAGCTTCCTGGATGGAAAACAGGATTTCTTTGCATACCGGTATCAGAATGTTTATATGATCTCCAGACAGAATTATGAATCCATGCAGTATTATGTGGAAACACTAAAACCGGATGTGGTTGTTTTTGAAAATGCGGAACGGGCATTTGTAGATGATCTGTATGCGTATACAAATCTTGCAAATGTTACCTATGAGTAACGAATGATAGAATGAAAAGGTGAAAGAAATGAGTAAAGAACAGGAATTTATTAAGATCAGGGGTGCAAAAGAGCATAATCTGAAAAATATTGATGTGGATATTCCGCGAAATAAAATGGTCGTGCTGACCGGACTTTCCGGATCCGGAAAATCCTCTTTGGCATTTGATACAATCTACGCAGAGGGACAGAGACGATATATGGAATCCCTTTCTTCTTATGCCAGACAGTTTCTCGGACAGATGGAAAAACCGGATGTGGAGCGGATCGATGGATTGTCCCCGGCTATCTCTATTGACCAGAAATCCACAAACAGAAACCCGCGTTCTACAGTCGGAACCGTGACAGAAATCTATGACTATTTCAGGCTGCTGTATGCCCGCGTCGGTATTCCGCACTGCCCGAAATGTGGAAAAGAGATTGCAAAGCAGACAGTTGATCAGATGGTCGATCAGATCATGGAACTGCCTGAACGAACAAAAATCCAGATCATGGCACCAATTGTCAGAGGCAGAAAAGGCGAGCATGTGAAGGTGCTCGAACGTGCAAAGCGGAGCGGTTATGTGCGTGTCCGTGTGGATGGAAATCTGTACGAGCTTTCAGAAGAAATCAAGCTCGATAAAAATATCAAGCATACGATCGAGATCGTTGTGGATCGTCTGATCGTCAGGGAAGGAATTGAGAAGCGTCTGACGGATTCTGTCGAAAATGCACTGAATCTGGCAGACGGTCTGCTTGTAGTAGATACAGGTGACGGAAATGCCATGAATTTCAGTCAGAGTTTTTCCTGCCCGGACTGTGGGATCAGTATCGACGAGATCGAGCCGAGAAGCTTCTCCTTTAACAATCCGTTTGGTGCCTGCCCGGACTGCTACGGACTGGGCTATAAGATGGAATTTGCACCGGAGTTGATGATTCCTGATGAAACGCTTTCCATCAATGCCGGGGCGATCGTTGTGATGGGCTGGCAGTCCTGTAACCAGAAGGGCAGTTTTACCAACGCTGTGTTACATGCACTTGCAGAAAGGTATGGCTTTGATCTGGATACTCCGTTCTGCGACTATCCGGAAAAGATCAGATCTATCCTGCTGCATGGAACAGACGGCGAAAAGGTTGACGTTTATTACGAAGGGCAGCGCGGAAAGGGTGTATATCCGGTCGCTTTTGAAGGTTTGATCCAAAATGTCAACAGACGATACAGAGAGACCGGATCGGAAACGATCAAACAGGAATATGAAACTTTCATGCGTATTACGCCGTGTAAGACCTGTGGTGGTATGCGGTTGAAAAAAGAATCTCTTGCTGTGACGATCGCAGATAAAAATATTTATGAAATTACTTCTATGTCGATCGAAGCATTGCATGATTTTCTCGGTAAGCTGAAGCTGACGAAACAGCAGGAGCTGATCGGAGAACGGATCCTGAAGGAAATCCGTGCAAGAGTAGGATTTCTGATGAATGTAGGATTGGAATATCTGTCGCTTTCCAGAGCAACTGCGACGTTATCCGGTGGGGAAGCACAGCGTATCCGTCTGGCGACACAGATCGGATCGGGGCTTGTCGGTGTATGTTATATTCTGGATGAGCCGAGTATCGGACTGCATCAGCGGGATAATGATAAGCTGCTTGCAGCACTCAAAAATCTGCGGGATCTGGGAAATACACTGATCGTTGTGGAACATGACGAGGATACGATGCGGGAAGCAGACTGGGTTGTGGATATCGGCCCCGGAGCGGGCAGTCACGGCGGAGAAGTGGTTGCAGCCGGAACGGCAGAGGATATTATGAAGATACCGGAATCTGTGACCGGACAATATCTGAGCGGAGCCATGAAGATCCCGGTTCCGAAAATGAGAAAACATGCAACCGGTTACCTTAAGGTAATCGGTGCGGCGGAAAACAACCTGAAAAATATCGATGTGGAGATCCCGCTTGGTATCATGACATGTGTGACCGGTGTATCCGGTTCCGGCAAATCTTCGCTTGTCAATGAGATCATATATAAGAGGCTGGCACATGATCTCAACCATGCCCTGACGATTCCGGGTAAGCATAAGGCAATCAAGGGGATCGAGCAGCTCGACAAGGTGATCAATATTGATCAGTCGCCGATCGGCAGAACGCCGCGTTCCAACCCTGCCACGTATACAGGTTTGTTTGATCAGATCAGGGATCTGTTTGCGACGACGCCGGATGCCAAGGCGAGAGGCTATAAAAAGGGTAGATTCAGTTTTAACGTAAAAGGCGGCAGATGTGAAGCCTGCAGCGGTGACGGTATCATCAAGATTGAAATGCATTTCCTTCCGGATGTCTATGTGCCTTGTGAAGTCTGCGGCGGAAAACGATATAACCGGGAAACGTTGGATGTAAAATATAAAGGAAAGAGTATTGCGGATGTACTGGATATGACGGTAGAAGAAGCTCTTACCTTCTTCGAAAACGTACCGCAGATCAAACGGAAGGTGGAAACGCTTTATAATGTAGGGCTTTCTTATATCAAACTTGGTCAGCCATCGACAACTTTATCCGGCGGTGAGGCACAGCGTATCAAGCTGGCAACGGAACTTTCCAAACGCAGTACAGGACGTACGATCTATATTCTGGATGAGCCGACGACAGGACTTCATTTTGCGGATGTACACAAGCTGGTGGAAATCCTGCAGAAACTGACAGATGGCGGAAATACAGTTCTGGTGATCGAACATAATCTGGACGTGATCAAGACAGCAGACTATATTATTGACATCGGACCGGAAGGCGGCGAAAAGGGCGGAACGGTCATTGCGCAGGGAACACCGGAAGAAGTGGCGGAAAATCAGGCTTCTTATACAGGTATATATGTGAAGAAAATGCTGGAACGGGATAAGTAAGAAACCGGGTAACTGCAAATTTTATTTAAATATTCTAAGCATGAAAGACGGATGTGCCGATATTTAATACAAAGTAATTTCTTAAGGAATTCAAAAAAAAGAGTAAATTGCAGAAAACCCTTTGAAAATGGTAGTGAAATGCGCTATAATATCCACGGTGTGTCATAAGATACCGTAAAAAGGACAGAAAACAGATCGCCGGTTGATACAGAAGCCGGATCATCCGTATGAAATGATAGAAACAGATACCATAGAAAGGGGCATATAAAATGCAATATACCGATATAGGAATTGATTTAGGAACAGCCAGTATCCTTGTATATATCAGAGGTAAGGGCGTTGTATTGAAAGAGCCGAGCGTAGTTGCTTTTGATCGTGATACAAATAAAATTAAAGCAATCGGGGAGGATGCCAGACTGATGCTGGGTCGTACACCCGGTAATATAGTGGCAGTCAGACCACTCCGTCAGGGTGTTATTTCAGATTACACCGTAACGGAAAAAATGATGAAGTATTTCATCCAGAAGGCACTTGGAAAGAAATCTTTCCGCAAGCCACGTATCGCTGTCTGTGTACCGAGTGGTGTTACAGAAGTTGAAAAGAAAGCCGTAGAAGATGCAACCTATCAGGCAGGTGCAAGAGAGGTTTCCATCATTGAGGAGCCTATCGCTGCCGCAATCGGTGCAGGAATTGATATTTCAAAGCCATGCGGCAATATGATCGTAGATATCGGCGGCGGTACTTCCGATATCGCAGTCATTTCTTTAGGCGGTACAGTAGTCAGTGCTTCCATCAAGATCGCAGGTGATGATTTTGATGAAGCTATTGTTCGTTATATGAGAAAAAAACACAATCTGCTGATCGGTGAGCGTACAGCAGAGGATCTGAAGATCAAGATCGGCTCTGCTTATAAGAGACCGGAAGTGGATTCCGTAGAAGTCAGAGGACGTAATCTGGTAACAGGCCTGCCTCGTACCGTTAAGGTGACAAGCGAGGAAACAGAGGAAGCATTAAAGGAAGCAACCTCGCAGATCATCGATACGATCCACAGTGTTCTTGAAAAAACACCACCGGAACTGGCAGCGGACATTGCAGATCGCGGTATTGTCCTGACAGGAGGCGGAAGCCTTTTGAGAGGTCTGGAGGATCTGATCTATGCAAAGACCGGAATCAATACGATGACGGCAGAAGATCCGATGACCTGTGTAGCGATCGGAACAGGAAAATATGTTGAGTTCCTTGCAGGCTACAGAGATGAAATCCAATAGTTGCGTATTATAGGAGGAAGCGATGGTAAAAGGATTATATACAGCATACACAGGTATGCTGAATCAGCAGAACAGAATGGATGTTTTGACCAATAATCTGGCAAATTCCGCCACCGTAGGCTTCAAAAAAGAAGGTGCCACCACACAGGCATTTGATGACGTCCTTGCTTATCACATCAAGGATCAGTCGAATCCGACCAATGTCAGACATATCGGCAGTCTGAGTCTTGGCGCAAAGGTCGGGGAAAATTATACGGATTTTACACAGGGGGCATTCCAGACGACGGAAAATCCGTTTGATCTTGCACTTTCCGGAAATGGTTTTTTTGCGTGTGAATATACCAACAAAGCCGGAGTGACCTCTGTCAAATATACAAGGGACGGATCCTTTATCTTGAATCAAAGCGGAGATCTGGTCACCAAGGATGGCGATTATGTTCTTGATGCAAACGGAAGGCATATCCGATTGAATCCGCAGCAGGAAACCGTTTTCAATGAAAACGGTACGATCACACAGAATGGTGTGACTGTTGCGGCTCTGCAGATTGCAGATTTCACAGATTATAATTATCTGGAGCACTTTGGTGAGAACTACTATCAGCCGGTAGAGGGAGCCACCCGTAAGCAGGCAGATGCAAAAGTTTTCTCGGGCTATCTGGAGCAGTCAAATGTAACGGTCATTAATGAAATGGTAGAGCTCATTTCCGTTACGCGTAATTATGAGACGAACCAGAAAGTGATCCAGACAATTGACGGAACACTTGATATAGCTGCCAACCAGCTTGGCCAGCTCCGATAGATAAGGGAGGCTTTTTTCTATGGTTAGAAGTTTATGGTCTGCCGCATCCGGCATGATCGCACAACAGACAAATCTTGATACAATTTCCAACAATCTGGCAAATGTCAATACAACGGGCTATAAAACGGATGTAGCGGAATTCAAATCGCTGCTGTATCAGACAATGCAGACAAAGACAACAACGGCAAACGGGCAGAATAAGCCGGTCGGTGCACAGGTTGGACTTGGAGTGCGTAATTCATCGATTAATTCAATGTTTACTCAGGGAAATATGCTGGAAAGCACATCTACCTCTGCATTTGGTATAGAAGGCAAGGGCTTTTTTGCAGTGCGTGGAGAGGACGGTCAGACTTATTATACTAGAAACGGTAATTTCCTGTGGGCAACCGATAACGGCAATATTACATTGACAACAACGGCGGGACTTCCGGTTCTGGATTCTAACGGAAATAAGATCAGTTTTAATTCCAGCCAGTACATGACTTCTTCCATTACGATCACGGGAGACGGAGAGATATGTTACCCTAATGCAACTAATAATGCACAGTCGCTTGGCATTAAGATCGGACTTTACCAGTTCCAGAATCCGTCAGGTCTGGAAAAGATGGACAGCAGTCTGTATGCAGTTTCCGCAGCAAGCGGGCAGGCTATGAATGAGGCTGTAACAGCGGGATTGACAAAGAGTAAGGTAAATCAAGGCTATCTGGAAGGTTCCAATGTGCAGGTTGTGGATGAAATGGTAAATATGATCGTGGCACAGAGAGCGTATGAAATGAATTCCAAAGCAATCCAGGCAACGGACGAAATGATGTCGCAGGCTAACAACCTGAGAAGATAGGAGTAGCATATGGATATCAGTAATATTTCTGCTATGTATCAGAATTACAATCAGACAGCGGCAGGTTCCGCGACAGGAAATCAGATCTCGCAGCTGCAGGGAAAAGATATGTCACAGGCAACAGATGAAGAACTGATGGATGCCTGCAAGGAATTTGAAGCGTATTTCATGGAACAGGTCATGAAGGAAATGATAAAAACGACGAAACTGGACGGAGAGGATGAATCTTCCAATACAATGGTCGATTATTTCAAGGACACTGCGATCGCTGATCTGGCAAAGGAATCGACAGAGCAGAACAGTCTGGGGCTTGCACAGATGTTATATGAACAGATGAAACGGAATACAGGTTCTGTATAAAAAGAAAACGGAAAGGGCTGCCAAAAGCAGCCCTTGTCTTGTCTTATAGCGAGGAAGGAAACCAAGCACATGTGGAACATGTATTGGTTTCCACGAGCGTATAACGAGAAAGGAAACAATTTGGAAACACTGGAGGTTTTTGTAGACCATGTGATCTACCGCAACGAGAGCAACGGCTATTGTGTGCTGTCTGCAGACTATGAAGAAGAGGAACTGATCGTTACCGGCATTTTTCAGGGGGATGTGCAGGGGGCAATGCTGCGGGTTACCGGAAAGATGGAATATAATGCCAATTATGGCGAACAGTTTAAGATGCAGCAATACGAGATCATTGAGCCGACAGATGCGGAAAGCATCCGCCGTTATCTGGGAAGTGGTGCCATTAAAGGAATCGGTGAGTCTTTGGCAGGCAGGATCGTAAAGCGGTTTGGAGATGACAGCCTGCGCATTATCGAGGAAGAACCGGAACGACTGGCGGAAGTGAAAGGAATCAGTCTGCGCAAAGCGCAGGAGATTGCGGAGCAGGTAGAAGAAAAAAAGGATGTGCGCGGTGCGCTTATGTTCCTGCAGAAATATGGGATCGGTAATACACTGGCGGTCAGGATTTACAAGACCTATGGAATGCGGATGTATGGTATTTTGCAGGAAAATCCGTATCAGATGGCAGAGGATATCGATGGTGTCGGGTTTCGAATGGCAGACGCGATCGCAGAGAAGATTGGTATCCGGACAGATTCCGATTACAGAATCAGAAGTGGTATTTTGTATATGCTGTCCCAAAGTATGGCAGAAGGAAATCTGTATCTGCCGAAAGAAGAACTTATACATCAGACCGCAGAGCTTTTGCGCATTCCCCGGGATGCGATAGAACCTCATATTGCGAATCTGATGATGGATAAGAAGCTGGTCATCAAGGAAAACTGCATTTACAGTATGGCTGCTTATTATGCGGAAAATAATGTGGCAGCGATGCTGCTTTCGCTGCGCTCTCTTCCTGAGAAAACGGAGGAAGATGCGGTCGAAAGAGAACTTCTGCATCTGGAAAGCAGTGATAATCTGCAGCTTGATCCATTGCAGCGCCGCGCAGTGATTCAAAGTGTGCAGAACGGTGTTTTTCTGCTGACCGGTGGGCCGGGGACGGGAAAGACAACAACGATCAATATGATGATCCGGTATTTTCTGGCAAACGGCAAGAATCTGGCATTGACTGCACCGACAGGAAGAGCAGCAAAGCGGATGACCGAAGCGACAGGTTATGAAGCAAAGACGATCCACCGTCTTCTGGAGGTCAATGCGGGCGGAGAAGACAGGGAAATGTTTGAGCGGAATGAGGAAAATCCACTGGAAGCGGATGTGATCATTGTAGATGAGGTGTCCATGGTGGATATTTTTCTTATGCAGTCACTGTTAAAGGCAATCCCGTACGGTACAAGACTGATCCTGGTAGGAGACAGAAACCAGCTTCCTTCGGTGGGACCGGGACAGGTAATGCGTGACCTGCTGGAGAGCAGAGCCTTTGCCAGCGTCTGTCTGGAGACGATTTACAGGCAGTCGGACGACAGTGACATTATCTGGAACGCATATCAGATCCGGTGTGGAAAAGATATCGTACTGGATAATAAGAGCCGGGATTTCTTTTTTCTGCCAAGACAGGATATCAATCTGATCTATAACAACATTGTGCAGCTTGTAACGGACAAACTGCCGCGTTATACAAAGACAACACCTGCGGAAATACAGGTGCTGACTCCGATGCGGAAAGGCCCGCTTGGCATGGAGGCACTGAATAAGATCCTGCAGGCTTATGTCAATCCGGCAGACGGTAAAAAGAAAGAAAACCAGTTTGGAGAGAGGATTCTGCGGGAAGGTGATAAAGTGATGCAGATCCGCAACAACTATAAGCTGGAATGGGAGATTACAGGACTGCACAGGATCGTGATCGATAAGGGGATTGGTGTATTTAACGGCGATATGGGCAGGATCAGTGAGATCAATACTTATGCCAAAACCGTACGTGTTCTGTTTGATGACGGGCGTGAAGTCAGTTATGGCTTTGATGAAATGGAAGAGCTGGAACTGGCATATGCTATCACAGTGCACAAATCGCAGGGCAGTGAATATCCGGCGGTTGTCATACCGGTATTTCATGTGCCGTATCTGCTGGCTTATCGAAATCTTTTGTATACGGCCGTTACAAGAGCCAAAAAGTGTGTGACGCTGATCGGCAGTGAGGAAACGGTTCATCAGATGATCGAAAACGGAAATACGCAGACGAGATATACCGGACTGGGAGAAAGAATCCGGGAGAAAATCCCGGGGGTGGAGAAAGAAGAGGAGGACATAACGGGGTGCATCACATTTTAAATACCGGCAGGAAATACGGACGGATTGCCCTGCGGCTGCTATACCCGGTCAGATGCCCCTTTTGCGACGAGATCGTACCGGGCTTTGAAAAACTGATCTGTGATACTTGCAGAGAGGAGCTTACGCCGATAAAAGACTACTGCATGAAGTGCGGAAAGCATGTAGGGCAGGGAGAAGAATATTGCAGCAGCTGCAGGGAAATATCACATAACTTCAGCAGAGGACGTTGTCTTCTGCCTTATGAGGGAAAAACAAGAAAGTCTATTTATCGCTATAAATACGGAAACAGACAGGAATATGCGAAAGCATATGCGCAGCTTATGGCAGAAGAAATGAGCGATTTTATACAAAACTGCAGGGCCGATGCACTGATCCCTGTTCCGCTGCATATCAGGCGGCAGCAGAAGCGCGGATACAATCAGGCGGCACTTCTGGCAAAGGCGCTTGGCAGCATTTTCCACATTCCGGTTTACTCACATCTGATATGCAGAACAAAAAATACGATTCCACAGAAAAAGCTCACATTCTCACAGCGTCAAAATAATTTGAAAAGGGCTTTTAAATTCATACGAAATGATGTAAAATTAAATACGATTATTATAATAGATGATATCTATACAACCGGCAGTACAATAGATGCGATTGCGCACCTTTGTCAGGAAAAAGGAATTAAAAACATCTATTTTCTGACGATAGCCGGCGGAAAATAGGGAGGTAGTCATGAATGTAAAAAATTGCCGCAAATGCGGTAAATTGTTTAATTATGTATATGGGCCCGTTGTTTGTCCGGCGTGTAAAGAAGCACTGGAGAAAAAGTTTCAGCAAGTAAAGAGTTATATCCAGCAGCATGGCCGTGCGACAATGGAAGAAGTATCGGAGGATTGCGATGTCGATACAGCACAGATCCAGCAGTGGATCAGACAGGAAAGACTGCAGTTTGCAGATGATTCTCCGATCCAGGTTGCCTGTGAGATGTGTGGTAAGATGATCAGAAGCGGTCGGTTCTGTCCACAGTGCAAGGATCAGATGGCACGCAAGCTGAACAGCGCCATGGGACTTTCCGGTGTGATGGTGGAAGAACCAAAGCATGAAAATAAACGTCAGGATCCGAGAATGCGGTTCCTGAAATAACAGAAACGGAGGCTGCAATGTTAAGCCAGGAACGAATCAAGCTTATGACCAAAATGGCAGCATATGAAGAAAACGAAGGCAAGAAATATATGTCGATCGGCAGCTATTTCCGAAGTGATTATATGGGAATGCAGGTCATCCGTTCCGTTATCTGCGGAACGCTGGCTTTCTTTTTGCTTGCAGGTCTTTATGTCTATTATCATTTTGAGACGATGATGCAGGATATTTATAAAATGGATCTGCTGCTGCTCGGGCGCAGAGTCCTGTTTTATTATATTGTATTTATAGCGGCGTACAGCGTGATCACTTATGTGATCTATTCTTTCCGCTACAGCAGGGCGAAGCGAAGCCTGAAGCATTATTACTATCATCTGAAGCAGCTTGCTGCGATCTATGATATTGAAAAAGGCAGGCATTAGCCTGTATACCGTGAAAGGATGAAGTTATGTCATCATTACTTGAAATCAGAGAGAATATAAGAAATTTTTATAGCCGCAATGAAGTATATCTGCAGCCGCTTTTTAAATTCCTGCTGGCACTTGTGGCACTTTTGATGATCAACGGAAATCTGGGATTTATGTCAAAAATAGATAATATTTTTATTGTGCTGGTGTTGGCACTGATGTGTTCCTTCCTTCCGATAAATCTGCTTATTGTGATCTCTGCAGTATTTGTGATTCTGCATTTTTATGCGGTTTCCATGGAATGTGCTGTTGTGGGCGGAGTGGTTTTTCTTTTGATGCTGCTTTTATACTATCGTTTTGCACCGAAAGATGCATTGATCGTACTTCTCCTTCCGCTTTGCTTTGTATTGAAGATCCCGTATGCGATACCGATCATTGTTGGGCTTTTATGTACGCCTGCGTCGGTTGTTTCGGTAGCGTGCGGCGTGATCGTGTATTATATGATGGATTATGTGAAGCTGAATGCGACTGTGATCAGCTCGCTGGATGCGGATAATGCGGTAAGTAAGTTCCGCTATGTTATGGACGGGCTCATGAATAATAAGGCAATGCTGATCGTTTTAATTTCTTTTTGTATTACCACAATAATTGTATATGTCATTCGTAGATTATCTGTAGATCATGCATGGACGATCGCCATGTTTGCCGGTGCGGTCGTATCTGTTGTCATACTGCTTCTGGGAGATCTGACTTTTGATACCAATATTTCGGTAGTTGCAACAATTCTTGGAACAGTTGTATCTCTGCTGCTGGCAAAGCTTGTGGAATTCTTTGCGTTTAATGTGGATTATACAAGAACGGAGTATGTGCAGTTTGAAGATGACGAATACTATTATTATGTAAAGGCCATTCCAAAAAATACGGTATCCAAGGCGAAGCATACAGTAAAGAAGATCACCAGTGTATTATAAAAACGGGGATTAGGTGTTTTCATGCAACAAATCAATACTTTCATAGACAAATATCTCGCAACGGTTCATATTCCGAAGACGTTTGTATGGACGGATATTGTAGAGATCATTATTATTTCCTTTCTGGTATACCAGATTCTGGCCTGGATTCGTAATACAAGAACCTGGGCTCTTTTACGTGGTGTGCTTGTGATTTTGGGATTTTTGATGGTAGCAGCGATTTTCAATATGACAACGATCATTTGGATTGCCGGAAAGATTTTTTCGGTTGCGGCGATCGCGATCGTCGTGATCCTGCAGCCGGAGCTGAGGCGGGCGCTGGAACAATTGGGACAAAAGAACATATTCAGCAGTCTTTTGCCTTTTGAGACGGCAAAAGTACCGGAAGGACGTTTTTCCGATAAGACAAGAAATGAGATCATCAAAGCCTGCTATGAAATGGGAAAGGTGCGGACAGGTGCGCTGATCGTGATTGAGCAGAATACGACGCTTGCCGAGTATGAAAGAACGGGAATCGAAGTGGATGGTATTGTGACGAGTCAGCTGCTTATTAATATTTTTGAACACAACACACCGTTGCATGACGGTGCTGTGATCATAAGAGGAAATCGTGTAACGTGGGCAACGTGTTATCTGCCGCTTTCGGATAATATGGAATTGTCCAAGGAGCTTGGTACGAGGCATAGAGCAGGTGTCGGCATTTCCGAATGTACCGATTCTCTGACGATCATTGTTTCGGAAGAGACCGGACGTGTTTCTGTTGCGTATGGCGGAAAGCTGACCAGGAATGTGGATGCGGATATGCTGCGCGAAAAAATGGAAATGATCCAGAATAAAGATACGGATGATAAAAAGAAAAAGAAAATAACATGGAAGGGAAGGGGTAAGCGTGAAGAAAGCTAAAATATTAGAAAACCTGAGCCTGAAAATACTCGCTGTATTCATTTCCATCCTTTTATGGCTGATCGTGATCAATGTATCAGATCCGGTCAGTGATACTTCTTACAGCGATATTCCGCTGACTGTTGTGAATGCGGATTCTATTACCAGTCAGGGTAAGGTATACGATATTACAAGTGACGATACGGTGTCGATTTCTGTCAGTGCCAAGCGTTCCATTCTGGATTCTCTCGGCAAAGATAATTTCAAGGCGATCGTGGATCTGTCCCAGTATAATGAAAATACAGGGCTTGTTCCGGTACGGATTGAATCGAATAAGTATAATGACCAGATAGACAGCATGAAATCCAAGACGGAAAACGTTGCGGTGAGTGTGGAAGATAAACTGGCAAAACAGTTTGTGATCACGCCTGTGATAACGGGAGAACCGGAGGAAGGTTACGTAACAGGAGATGTGACGACAGCAGAAAATATCATTCGTATTTCGGGTGCGCAGTCAGTCGTTTCTGCTATAAAAAAAGTAACAGCTGAGGTATCTGTGGCGGGACTTAGCAACAGCATCAATACTTCTGTGGATCTGCGTTTATATGATGAAAACGGGGATCTGATCAAGGATACCAATCTGACAAAGAATATTTCCACGGTAGCTGTTTCAGTGCAGATTCTTGCGACCAAGGAATTGCCGCTGAAATTCAATTACAGTGGGGAACCGGCTGAAGGATACTGCGTTTCCGGCGAGCTGACTTCGGATGTGGAATCTGTGATGGTAGCGGGCAGAGCAAGTGTGCTTTCTTCCATGTCGGTACTTGAGGTTGCTGCTGCGGCTGTCAATGTAGATGGTATGTCACAGACGACGAAAGTTCCGGTGACGATTGCACGGTATCTGCCGGAAGGTATTTCGCTGATCTCAGAGGATGTGGAAACGGTAAATGTAACGGTTCCGATCGAGCGGATCATCACAAACACATATACACTGGATAAAAAGAATATTACAATGCAGAATCTACCGGATACGCTTGAGGCAGAAATACTCGGTGCGTCAGATACGATCGACGTGGATCTGACAGGCATAGCCTCTGTTATGAACAGTGTTGGTGTGCGCTCGCTGACACTGAAGGCAACGGTAGACTGGGAAAAATATATGGAGGAAGCGGAGCTTGCTGATCTTTCAGCGGGTACATACCGTGTAACACTGACATTTGCATTACCGGACGGCGTATCGGTGGATCGCGATATCACGATCAGCGTGCGTCTGACAGATATAGAGGAAGAATAGAAAGGATCGGATAGAAAAATGAGCAGATTATTTGGAACAGATGGGGTGCGTGGCGTTGCCAATAAAGAACTGACACCGCTTCTGGCTATGCAGCTTGGGCAGGCAGGAGCCTCTGTGCTGACGAAAGAGACATCTCATAAGCCGACGATCATGGTTGGCTGTGATACACGTGTTTCAGGAGACATGCTTGCAAATGCACTGATGGCGGGTGTATGCTCCGTCGGAGCCAATGCGGTTTATGTCGGTGTTGTACCGACACCGGCAGTTGCTTATCTGACCAGAAAAAATCATATGGACGCGGGGGTTGTGATTTCCGCATCCCATAATCCGGTGGAATTTAACGGCATTAAATTTTTTGATGCGAACGGGTATAAGCTGCCGGATGCTATGGAGGATGAGATCGAAGCGATCATTAAAAATGATATGAAGGATCTTGCTTTTCCGACCGGAACAGAGATTGGCAGTATTACATACCGGACGGATGCCAGAGAGGACTATGTGAAACATGCAACGGAGGCGATCCCGGTAGATCTGCATGGTATGAAGATTGTGGCAGACTGCGCGGAAGGAGCATCTTACTATACTTCTGTAGAGGCATTGAAGCTGCTTGGTGCGGATGTGGTGGCGATCCACAACAATCCGGACGGTACGAATATCAATGCAGGCTGCGGATCCACCCATATGGAAGAACTCATGGAGCGAGTAAAGGCAGAGAAGGCAGATGTCGGACTGGCGTTTGACGGAGATGCGGATCGTCTGCTGGCAGTAGATGAAAAAGGGAATAAGGTAGACGGTGACCAGATCATGGGAATTGTCGGCAATTATTTAAAAGAACAGAAGAAATTAAAGAAGGATACGATCGTAGCAACTGTTATGAGTAATCTGGGCTTCTTCCTGATGGGAGAAAAACAGGGTATCCATATGGAACAGACAAAGGTCGGTGACAGATATGTACTGGAGCGGATGCGCCAGATCGGTGCAAATCTGGGCGGAGAGCAGTCGGGGCATGTTATTTTTCTGGATGAGAATACGACCGGTGACGGTCTGTTAAGTGCGCTACATCTTCTTCAGGTGCTGGTAGATACGAAGAAGCCGCTTTCCGAGCTGGCAACGATCATGGAAGTACTGCCGCAGGCACTTGTGAATGCAAAAGTACCGAATGACAAGAAAAACAGCTATATGGAAAATCCGCAGATTGCAGATGCGATCGATGCGCTGACAAAGAAGTTCGCGGGAGAAGGACGCGTATTGATCAGACCGAGCGGAACAGAACCACTTGTCCGTGTCATGATTGAAGGCAGGGATCAGAACCGGATTCAGGAAGAGGCAGAGAAACTTGCAGCGCTGATTGAAAGTGCAATGTGATGAACTTGCAAAGAAAAGCCATTGTACATGGATTGTTCTTGTGAAAATTGCACAAATATGATACACTGAAAAAAGGGTATAGAGTTATGATTTGCGAGGCGGATCATTATATTGTATGGAGGGTATTTACATGGTTAGCCAAAAAGTTGTTATAAAAAATCCAACAGGCCTACACCTAAGACCGGCTGGTGTCCTATGTAAGGAGGCAATGCAGTTTAAGTCTTTGATTACATTCACATTTCGTGATAATACGGCAAATGCCAAGAGCGTACTAAGCGTACTTGGCGCATGTGTTAAATGCGGCGATGAGGTCGAGTTTGTTTGTGATGGCGAAGATGAAAAAGAGGCCCTGAAGGCGCTTGTGGAAGCCATCGAAAATGGATTAGGAGAGTAAATGATAGCAGCCCGTCTAACAGTAGATGGGCTGTTTTTTTAGGAGGCATAAAATGTTAAATTATAAGCGTTACAAAAAAAATCCGGTCATTGATTATCCGGAAAGAGAATGGCCGAACAAGGAGATCACAAAAGCACCGATCTGGTGCAGCGTTGACCTCAGAGACGGTAATCAGGCACTGATCGATCCAATGATCGTAGAAGAAAAAGTAGAAATGTTTAATTATCTTGTAAAGCTTGGATTTAAGGAGATCGAAGTCGGATTCCCTGCAGCAAGCCAGATCGAATACGATTTCCTGCGTCAGCTGATTGAGCGCAAAATGATCCCGGATGATGTCCGCGTACAGGTCCTGACACAGTGTAGAAAAGAGCTGATCGAACGAACCTTTGAATCTATCGAAGGCTGTAGTCAGGCAATCGTTCATATTTACAATTCAACATCCACGCTGCAGAGAGATGTTGTATTCCATATGAACGAGGATGAGATCGTCAACATTGCGGTAGAAGGTACCAAAATGGTAAAGGAATGCGCAAAGGATTTTCCGGGTAAGATCATATTAGAGTATTCACCGGAAAGCTTTACCGGAACAGAGCTTCCGTTTGCACTTCGTATCTGCACGGAAGTACAGAAGACATGGGGCGCGACCAAAGAGAATCCGATCATCATCAATCTGCCGTCCACCGTCGAAATGAACACGCCAAATGTGTATGCGGACCAGATCGAATGGATGAACCGGCATTTTGAAGACCGTGACAGCATTATCCTTTCCGTACACCCGCACAATGACCGCGGAACGGGTGTTGCCAGCGCAGAGCTTTCCCTGCTTGCAGGTGCTGACCGTGTAGAAGGTACTTTATTCGGAAACGGCGAACGTACCGGTAATGTGGATGTTTTGAACATTGCGTATAATATGTTCTCGCAGGGCATTGATCCGCAGCTGAACATTGAACATATCAATGAAATCATTGAAATTTACGAAAGATGCTGCAAGATCCCGATTCATCCGCGTCATCCGTATGCAGGTAAGCTTGTGTTTACTGCATTCTCCGGTTCGCATCAGGATGCGATCAACAAGGGCGTTGCAGCCATGAAGGAAAGAAAGAGCGAAATCTGGCAGGTTCCGTATTTGCCGATCGATCCGGCGGACATCGGAAGAGAGTACGAGCCGATCGTCAGAATCAATTCCCAGTCCGGAAAGGGCGGTGTCGCCTTTGTCATGGATACGTATTTTGGCTTCAAGCTGCCAAAGGGCATGCACAAAGAATTTGCAAATGTGATCCAGAAGATCTCCGAAAAACAGGGAGAAGTATCACCGGATCAGATCATGGAGCAGTTCCGCGAACAGTATCTGGATCAGAAAGAACCGCTGCATTTCAGAAAGCTCAAGGTGGACGATCTGTCCGGAGAGACAAAGTCTCAGTTCGATACAAAGGTTACTGTTCTTTACACAGATCATGGTGTGGAGAAGCAGTTTGAAGCAGTCGGAAACGGTCCTATCGATGCTGTACAGCGTGGCCTGCAGGAAGAAACAGGTGTTCGCATCAAAGTTCTCGATTACGAAGAGCATGCACTGCAGAGTGGTTCTAACTCTCAGGCTGCAGCTTATATCCATCTGCTGGATTCTGATGATGGCAGCGTCACATACGGCGTTGGTGTCAGCAGTAATATCACAAGAGCGTCTGTACGTGCTATCTTCTCAGCAATGAACAGACTTGGAATCGGAAAGTGATCCATGTGGAGTCGTTTGTATGAAAAAGATTCTGAATAAGATAAGTAAATTGGGAAAACCATATTATATACTGCCAATCATAACCCTGTTATTTTTAACAGGGTTTATTGGCAGTTATTTATTTCCAAATACGGTACTCGATACGTATGTGATCAATATGACAGAGACGGAGGGGGATGAAGAACTGCTGCTTCCGCTTTCTGCCACTGATCCGGTCACTTATGAAATGAATACGGGAACGCTGGCGATGCGAGGCATTCAGGTAGGGATCAATAAGCAGGGACAGGCTCTTTCGGGCACAACACTTGTGTATCGTGTGTATGCAGAGGGGAACTGTGTCAGCGAAAACCGTTACGCGGTAGGAAACGGGGATGATCTGCAATATGTCTATCTGCCGTTTGAGAACCAGAAGGACTGCGTCGGTAAGCTGAAGATCACTTTCCAGCTGGAAAATGAAGGGGAGACAGATCCTGTTCTGCCTGCCCTTATGGCAAACCATACGGAAGTAAAAGATACGGTGACAATGCCCGCACAGACAGATACACAGGCGCAGCAGACCGCGGCGCCGGGGGATGTTTCTTTAAAATGCAGTTATATTTACACGCATAACACATATCCGTTCCTGTATGACTGCAGATTGCTGACATTTGTCTTTTTGGCTGCCTCCATGGCAGTCTGTTATCCAAGAAGAAAGAAGGAGGAACAGGTATGAAGCAGAAAAAAAAGCCGTTGATCCTTCTGAGAATATTGATCAATCTGATCCTAGTCGCAACAGCGGCACTTCTTGTCGAGTGTGTTGTGTTCCAGTTCCCGGCACTTTACTACAAGGAAAAGCCGCAGGACATTATCTGTGATGGTTCGGATCCGCAGATAGAGATCCGGACAAAAAATGCTCTTGCGAAGCTGTCGGATGAGGAGATCCGAAGCATAGAGGTAGAACAGAGCAACCAGAAGCTGCTTGCAGAGTATCAGGGTGAAGTGTATGAGGAAAAGCTGGATGAAAACCTTGTGAAAAAGGATGGCACATTGTATCGGAAGGTCAAAAAAACGGTGATCGATGCAGCGCTTTCCCAGCCTTATTATATCCATAAGCTGGATCTGCGCGTTCCTGTAACGGAAAGCGCAGGCTACAGTGTCGAACTATATCTGGATGGGAAAAAGACAGGTTCGGTCTACTGCAGTATTGATCCAAAGATCTCTGCCGGTATTGCCAATATTTCCGACCGTTGTGACCGGATCAAGATCACGCTTCTGACCAATGAAACGATCGACAACAGTAAGATACAGGTAACACTGTCCAATCGGTTTAGACCAAACAGCATGCGTCTGTTTTTCCTGTTTGTCCTGTTTGGCACAGGAGCACTTTTGTATCAGGCAAAAACACTTCTGCGAGATAAGCCGGAATGGATCTTTGCGATCCTGTGTTTTGCACTTGGCAGTCTTCTGATCTGTGGGATCGGAACCAATCAGGTCAGCTATGATGAATACGTACACGCCAAGGCAGCGTATAAGCTGTCCTTTGGCACAACAATAGAATCGACGGAATCCGCCATCCAGATGGCGGGAAATCTGCTGCCGTTCTTCCACAACCCGGAAGAAAGACAGCTTGTGGAAGCCTATGAGGATAAAAACAATGATTACAGCTGGGCGGATATCGGACACCAGAGCAGATTCGTCCGCTCTGAAACAAGAGTGTATTATCCGATGGCACTCGGCTTTAAGCTGGGGCGTATGCTGCATCTGCGGTTCGCAGATACGGTAGCGCTGGCTAAGTTTGGAAACCTGCTGTTTTACATTCTGGTCGTATTTTTTGCGATCCGTCTGGCAAAACGCTATCAGGGACTTGTGGCACTTGTGGCCCTGCTTCCGAACAGTGTTTTTCTGGCGTCCGCGCTGACGTATGATGCGGTTGTCAACAGCTTCCTTTTGCTTGGCATGGTGCTTGTGACAAATGAACTTATCTCGCCCGAAGAGAAGCTGACGTGGCAGAACACGCTTCTGATCCTGCTTTCTTTTGCGATCGGCTGTCAGTCCAAGCCTATCTATGTTGTTATGGTGCTTATGCTGCTGTTTTTGGGGCGTAAGAAGTTTTATAACAGACCGCAGGAGATCGTATATAAGCTTGCACTTCTGATCATGGCAGGACTGATGCTGTATAACATCTTTCGTCCGACGCCTGCAGCAGGAAGTGATTATTATCTGGTCGGCAATTTTGATTTTGCGGGCGATAAGAGAAATATCGGTACAAGCGTAACAGGACAGCTGCAGTACATTCTGCAAAATCCATTCACGTATGCATTGCTTTTGCTTAAATCCATGGTGCAGCTCTTAGGCACATATCTGAGCGGCGGCGCAGACTTCTTCCAGTATGGGTATCTGGGCACCGGTTCTACGATCTTTACATGGATCGTGATCGTGCTTGGACTCTGGCTGGCACTCTGGTCTGCAAAAGGCGTGAAACGCTGGAAAATGCCGGCTGTCTCTATTGTGCTGACGCTGATCATGTTGCTTGGCACGTCTGCGATCGTCTGGAGTTCTATGTATGTCAGCTATACAACGGTCGGTGCAAATGAGATCAGAGGCGTACAGGGCAGATACTTTATCCCGCTGTTTCTGCCGTTTGCATCGTGCTTTTTCAACAACAGGCTGGAAAGCAGACTGGGTGAGCTGGCACGCAGGAGAATTCTGTATGGCGTTATGATGGCAGTGAACCTGTTTATGATCTATACACTGGTCATTACGGTGATCAATATTTAACTGTTCAGAGCCAGGCGGATTGTTATGCAAAAGTATGAGTCATGCTTGCATGAACGAACACTTTTGTGTGACAATCCATTTGGCGGATACGCCAAACCGACGAAATGTGTAGCATTTTGGAGGCTTGCTCTGAACAGTTACGAATAATTTATTTACCGGATAGTATATTTGGGCAATATTGTAAAGGGAGGAAACCATGGTCAGTATCATCGTACCGGTTTATAAAAGTGAAAAAACGCTGCGCCGCTGCGTGGAAAGTCTGTGCAGACAGGCGTATGCGGATATAGAGATTCTGCTGATCGTGGACGGACCGCCGGACGGTTCCGGTATTCTGGCGGATCAGCTTGCGAAAGAGGATGCCCGGATCCGTGTGATCAACCAGCCGAACCGTGGTGTATCCCGTGCCAGAAACCGTGGGCTTATGGAAGCAGCAGGGGAATATATCCGTTTTGTGGACAGCGATGATTATGTACTGTATCACGGACTGGATGAAATGGTGCGGCGGATTGAGCAGGATGGGAGCGATCTGGTGATCGCCGGGTTTGACCACCTGTATTTCGGGCAGAAGATCGAAAAACTGCCGCATACAAATGCCTGTATGGAGCTTGCGTCTTCTTATGAGGATCTGAAGCAGCTTTATATGGGTGGCTTTCTGAATATGCCATGGAATAAATTATACAAAAAGGAACTGATCCGGGAACAATTCCCGGTAGATCTGAATCTGGGCGAGGATCTTTTATTTAACGAGGCGTATATCAGGCAGGCAGCAAGGATCTCCGTCCTGCAGCAGCCTGTCTGCGAATATATTCAGGACGACAGGGGAACAACCCTGTCTACGAAAAAAAGAAATGACAAGGTAGAAACTGCACTTCTGCTCTATGAAAAAACAAAGGCATTCTTTCAGAGCTGTTATCCGGATGTGGGGCAGTTTGCGTTTCTGGCGGACAAAGTCTGCACGACCTTTCTGGATGAAGTGGAAGGGCTTGGCTTTGCAAAAGATATGACATATGCTGAAAAAAGGGCAGCTGTGGCAGAATATGCCAAGCAGACGAGATCTTTCCTGCAGAGGGAAGGAATCCGTAAGCCGGAGCTTACGCTGCTGGATTACCGGATCGTATTTTTCTTTCTGCGCAGACAGCAGATCGGTATGACCATGCTGATGATCCGGCTTAGGGCAATGGTTGTGGAAATAGTCAGACGAAGAAAAGGTGTGTAAGGGAATGAAACCATTGATTTCGGTCGTGATACCGATTTATGGAGTGGAAAAATATTTAAAAAGAGCGGTGGACTCTGTATTGTATCAGACGTACACCAATCTGGATATCATATTGGTAGATGATGGTTCTAAGGACGGCTGTCCTGCGATCTGTGATGCCTATGCGGCGCGCGAAGCAAGAGTTCGTGTGATCCATAAGGAAAACGGGGGCTTATCGGATGCCAGAAATGCAGGAATTGCAGTCGCCGGAGGCGATTATATTGCATTTCTGGACAGTGATGATTACTATGCTCCGTGTTTTATTGAAATACTATATCGGGAGCTTCTCAGGGCAGATGCGGATGTGGCAGTCTGCAGCTATGAAACAACAAAGGAATTAGAGCCGGAAAAGGGACCGGATTTTGCCGCGGTACGTGCTGCATACGAACAGGGAAAGGCAGATATCACAGTCTATGACAGAAAGCAGATGCTGTTGAACCAGTATGATGCGCTGTGCCCGGATGCCACTTATTTTATCGTGGCATGGAATAAGCTGTACAAACGAAGCCTGTTTCAGAAGGTGCGTTTTCCGAAAGGCAAGATCCATGAGGATGAAGCCACAATTTACCGCATTTTTGACCGTATCCATAAAGGAGTGTATATCAGACTTCCGCTTTACGCCTATTTTGAAGCACCCGGCAGTATTACGCGGGAGAATTTCAGCAAAAAACGGATGGATTTCATGGATGCGCTGACAGACCGGATCACATTTTTTGACCGGATCGGTGAGACAGACGGGAAGAAAGCGGCACTGCGTGCAAGAGCAGACGGCGCGATCCGCTATTTTTATCCGCTTCGCAAAAAGTTTCCGGAAACAGGTAAGATGCTTCGCGGTTATGTCAAAGAAGCACTGTATGTAAACAGGCACGGAACGGCTGAGGAACAGGGATTTTTAAGTGGTTCGAATCAGATGGGCTACAGACTCTTCCTGCTTTTTCCTGATCTTTACTATTTGCTGAGAAAAAAGAATTTCTGATACTGTGGAGAAGGAGAAAACATGCCAAAGGTAAGTATTGTAGTACCGGTTTATAATATGCAGAAATATCTTGCTGCCTGTATCAAGAGTCTGAAAGCACAGACACTTTCGGACATAGAGATTATCCTGGTGGATGATGGGAGCAGTGACAATTCCCCTGCGCTGTGTGATGCCTATGCGCAGGAAAATCCGATGATCCGCGTGGTACATAAGCCAAACGGAGGACTGACAAGCGCGTGGAAAAGAGGTTCTGAGGAAGCAACGGGAGACTATATCGGCTATGTGGATGCGGATGATTATATTCTGCCCGATATGTATGAACGGATGTATACAAGAGCCTGCGAAACAGGGGCAGATATCGTATGCTGTGGACTGACGCATTTATACGAGGATGATCCGTCGCGCAAATGGACGGAGCAGATGGAGTTTCGGACGGACAGTCTGGAAAGAGAAACGCTTGCCAATGAGATTTATCCGACACTGATCAATGACGGCAGTTTTATGGGGCGCCATTTACAGCCGAACCGTGTTACCAAGCTGGTGCGGACAGAACTGGTCAAGAAAAATCTGCAGCTTTGCTCGGATGCGGTCAGTATCGGAGAGGATTTTCAGTTTTCCCTGTGCATGTTTCTGGATGCACGGCATATTGAGATCATCCGCGATTATTTCCCGTATCAGTATTATATGAACGGGGCTTCCATGACAATGAAGCATGACAGAAGCTATCCGGAAAAGATCCATATCATGCGTGAAAATCTCTGCCGCATTTCGGATGTTAAGGGAATGTATGATTTTAAGCAGCAGATCTGGAACGATTACCTGTGTCTGCTGATTTTGTATACAAAAGGGATCGTCTATAAGCAGAAGGAGCTGCCATACAGCTGCCTGCGCACGGAACTGAGACAGCTGCTGACAACACCGGAGGTCAGAAAGGCGATCTGCATCCATACGATGGACAAGCTGACGATAGCGGAAAAGCTCTTTCTCTTCTTTATGAAGCACAGGCTGTATTATGCGATCTACGCAGTCGTGAAACTGTATTTTCGAAACTGACAGAAAAGCGAAAGGTTATATGCATGAAAACTATCCAAAAAAAAACGATCTGGTATCCGATCCTGTTTATCCTGCTGATCGGGCTGATCGCATTTTTATCTTTTTACAAGCTGGACGTGAAATATGTAGATCCGTGGGACGAAGCAAGACACGGCGTTAATGCCTATGAGATGGCAAACGGAGGAAGTCTGATCCAGTCTACCTATATGAGACAGGCTGATTATTATAATTTAAAACCACCGCTCAGTATGTATGGCATTATGCTGGGGATGGCGATCTTTGGCAATACGGTATTTGCGCTCCGGTTTTATGCTGCACTTTCCTATGTACTGCTGGCGCTCTGTGTCGGGCTTTTTGCAAAGCGTTACGGAAAGCTGGAATCACTACTGGCAGTGGCATTTCTTGCTGTCAATACAACGGCTTTTCAGGCGCATATGATACGCTCAGGCGATGCGGACAGCCTCTATGTGCTGCTGTTTACGCTGGCGATGATCTGTATGATGAAGATCCGGGAAAATGGCAGATACAGTTATGCCTGTGCTTTTCTGTTTGCACTTGCTTTTCTGACAAAGAGCTATCACGCCGGGCTGATCGCGGTGATCGGCGGGCTTTTCCTGCTTCTGACCGGAGAACTGAAAAAATGGAAGGCAAAGAACTGGCTGCTGTTTCTGGCTGCTGCACTTCTTCCGATCCTGCTTTGGGCAGCAGCCAGATACCGGATCGACGGAATGACCTTTTTTCAGAAGATGTGGGAGGTTGATGTACTGGGCAGAACAGATGGCACACTGCAGAATAATATCGCACCGTTTTCTTATTATCTGTCTTACTATTTCGGCGCTGCATCCGGAAAGATCACACCGTATCTCTGTGCGCTGGTAATCTGCCTGATCGCAGTTTTTGTATTTGCACAAGGCATCAGACAGATGGAAAAAGAAAAAAAGCGGGAGCTGCTTGGCTGGGCACTTTGGATCCTGGTTCCGCTTCTGGCATTTTCCGCAGTATCGAATAAGCTGCTCTGGTACGTGTATCCTTCGCTTGTTCCGCTTCTGGTACTTGCCGGCATTTGTCTGGGCCGGCTCTTGAGGGAGAAAAAACTGGGGATGTGGCTGCGCATACTGACTGCGGCAGCAGGTGCTTTTATCCTTCTAATCTATGGAAACAGTGTTTTGCAGACAATCGGTAAGCAGAACACAAATGAATTTCAGGAGCTGGTCAAGACTGTGGCAAAGAGCGATGCGGCACAGGAGCTTGTGGGATGCACGGCATTTGTAGACTATGGATCGGGAGAGAAAACCGAAGAGAACTGGAGCCAGCAGGATGTTTTTGTGGCAGAGGCTTATGGGGATTATACCTGTGTAAACGGAGGTATTACCTATCTGCTTACCCGGGATACGCTGGAGGAAAAGACAGGCATTTTATTTCTCAACAGGGAAACTTATCGGGAAATGGCATCTATTGTAACGGCTGATGCGCCGCTGGGGCAGTCGGAACATTATGTGGCAGTATCGGTGGTATATTAATGAGGATGTACAGATACTGGTTTCAGAGTTTCCGGATTTCAGATGTTTCTTAAGAATTACTGAAATATTACAAAAATATTACAAAAAATGTTCCGGAAGAATGACAAGATACTATTTTTCTGCTAAAATATAAAGGACAGTCGGGGCTGTCAAGTATATAAAGGACAAAGGTAAAAACTATGAAAAAATTGCGCGTATTACTTCTTTTGGCACTGACATCGGCGTTTATATTAACCGGTTGCGGCGCAAAGGAAGAGGAAACACCTGTACCGGATGAGACAGTGGAGGAACAGCAGCTTGAGGAGATTGAAGAAACTCCTTCGGCAGAAGACGAGATCGTGGAGGATGACCAGATTCCGGATGGTATGGCAAGGAGTCCGCTGACCGGTGAAATCGAAGATAAGGAAATTGCAAAGCAGAGACCTCTGGCGATCATGCTCCCGACAGATAAAGCAGCCCAGCCACAGTATGGTATCGGACAGGCAGGCGTTTTATATGAGTGTATGGAAGAGGGCGATATGTCCCGTCAGATGGCGATCATTGAGGACTGGCAGGGGATCGAGAAGCTTGGTAATGTCAGAAGCTGTCGTGACTACTATGTATACTGGGCACTGGAATGGGATCCGATCCTGGTACATTTCGGCGGACCATACTATCTGGCAGACATTATTAACAGACCGGATGTCAACAACATTACAGGCTGTGCGGTAAATTCCACTTCATCAGCACCGGGATGCAATGCTTTTTATCGTACCAGTGATAAGCCGGTTCCGCACAATGCGTACACAAGTGGTGCAAATCTGGTTGAACAGTGTGACAGTCTTGGATATTCTCTGACTCATATCAATGAGAATTACCATGCAGAGCATTTCCAGTTTGCCAAGAAAGAGCTCAACACGCTGGAAAGCGCCGGGGACAGCTTTGATGCAACAGAGATCAGCTTAAAGGGTGCATTCCCTTATACAAAATCTTCTCTGGAATATGATGCTGCAACAGGTTTTTACAAAAAGAATCTGTATGAAAGCCCGCAGACGGACGGTGCAACAGGTGAGCAGCTGACATTTGAAAATGTGATCGTTCAGTTTACCTATTATGAAGTCAGAGATGCAAAGGGCTATCTTTCCTTCAAGTGCCACGATGACACACAGGACGGTTACTATATCACAAACGGAAAGGCAGTACATATCCGCTGGGGTAAGACAAGTGACTATGCGCCGACCAAATACTACTATGATGATCTGACACCGGTTGAATTCAACCCTGGCAAGACATATATTGCTGTTGTACAGAATGACAAATATGTAACGATCAACGGAACAGATTATGCATCAAGTGTGCAGTAAGAAAAGTGAACAGAAATGAATGGAAACAGGCTCCGGATTATCCGGAGCCTGTTGTATCTTTACGACTCTTCCCCGGCCACGATCTTCGGAATACCGTTGATATCCGCGGCGATATCGGTAAAGGAAGAAAAATAGCTGCCAATGATCTTATCTGTTTTGGAAAGGCACATAAGATCAAGCAGGGCGTCTTTTACACCGTTTACGCTGTCGCGGGAAAGATCTCTTGTTTCGTTGGAAATGATCCTGTCCGGAAATACCCGCCGCAGGTTAGCTTCCTCTGACAGATCATCCGTTGCAAGGTAAAACATTGTGGAAGGATCCATGGAAAGCTCCTTCTGCATGGCATCAATAAATGCCTGCGTGCTGCTCTTGCCGATCGCGGGCTTATTATCCGTCCGGCGGATATGGATACCGACATTATGGCTTTTGAAGCCGGCGGTTATGGCATTTACGCGGTCTGTGATCTCGGCAGTTGGCTGAAAGATGCTGTAATCATGACAGGGGAAAAAGTGTTCCTCTGTGGCAATATACAGATTTTTGGGCAGGGATGCCACATAAGCATCCGGTAATCCCTGTTCTGTGCGGTTTGCCCGAAGCTCCTCGTTTCCAACCACCATGCGCGTGAGCTGATAAAAGACCTTTTGCGGATCCCATTTGGAATGAATATTACGAAGGCTGAAGGCGTCAGTTTTTTGGAAAAGCTCCTCAAAAGGACAGCCCAGTTCCGGGTTTACATTCCAGATGACTTTCAGCGTTTCGCCCCGTTTTTTCGCGAGGACGCGGGCGGAATTTATGGCGCGCATTCTATTGCACAAACCACCTATTGGTTGTATGATTATCATAAGTATGTCTCCTTGTCAGATGTATGTTATACATGATTATATTTAGTGTAACAGAAAAGAAGAAAAAAAGGGAGTTTTTTATGAAAATAGTCCAGGTAAATACCATTTGTGGTGTGGGCAGTATAGGAAGAATCTGTGTGGATCTGTATGAAACACTGCAAAAGAACGGAGAAGAAGCCTATATTGCAGTGGGACGCGGCAGTCTGCCGCCGGGGATCAAAGGATATGTGATCGGCAATAAGGCTGATTTTGTGTGCCATGTGATGAAAAATTTTACACAGGGGAAAGCAGGATTTGGTTCAAAGCAGGTAACAGAAAAATTCCTGCGCTGGCTTTCCGAAGTGCAGCCGGATCTTGTGCATCTGCATAATATCCACGGCTTTTACCTGCAGATAGAGTTGCTTTTTGCTTACCTGAAAGAACATGATATCCCGGTTGTCTGGACATTGCATGACTGCTGGAGCTTCACAGGGCATTGTGCTTATTTTGATTATATCGGCTGTGAGAAATGGAAGGAAGAAAACGGGGGCTGCCATAATTGCAGCATTCATAAAAGTGCCTATCCCTACGCGATTTTCAGAGACAATTCCAAATGGAATTATAAGCGGAAAAAGGAAGTGTTTACGGGCGTGAAAAACCTGACGATCGTAACGCCGTCCGCATGGCTGAAAGGGCTTGTCGAGCAGTCGTTTTTAAAGGAATATCCTGTAGAGGTCATCCCGAATGGGATCAATCTGGACAACTTTATCCCGCTGACGGAGGAACAGGAAACGAAGAGAAGGCAGCAGATGGCAGGTTACCCGCACAGAACAATACTTGGTGTGGCAAACCGCTGGGAGGAACGAAAGGGACTGGATACGTTTATCCGTCTTGCAGAGGAACTGCCGGCTAACTATACGGTGGAAATTCTGGGGCTTGATAAAGCACAGACGGTACAGCTGAAGAAAAAGTTTCCGACCGGTAAACTGCTTCCAATCGACAGGACAGCAAATGTGCAGCTGCTTTCGTCCATTTACCGCAGCGCGGATGTGTATGTGAATGCCACAATGGAGGATAATTTTCCGACAACCAATTTAGAGGCGCTTGCCTGTGGAACACCCGTTATCACGTATGACACGGGAGGAAGCGGTGAGTCTGTCACAGAAGATTGCGGTATTGTGGTAGAAAAAGGAAACTATGAGAAGCTGCTTGCAGCGATCTTAAAGGTGTGCGAGGAGCATCCATTTTCTGCAAAGGTCTGCAGACAGCGGGCGCAGAATTATGACCGCAGTGATCGATATGCGGAATATCTGGCATTATACGAAAGGATCCTGCATGAACATGAGGGAAAGTGAAAGACCGGGGAAAGTAATTGAATATCTGATGCTCGCCGGGAATGTGTTTCTGGGGCTGGTCGTGCTGGAGCTGATCGTGCACGGACTGGTAGATTATGCAGATGCCACGTTCCTGTTTCAGACCCAGAAAAAACCGGTGCTGGCACTTTTATGTCTGTTTATGACAGCATTTTTGCTGCTTGTTTTTTCTGCCTGCAGACGTCTGACGGAAAATCTGACGCTGCGGAAGGCAAAAATGGTCAGTGCGTTGCTTTTAGTGCCGGCATTTGCACTACAGATCTATATGCTTTTCTACTATCGCAGCAGTTATCTGTTTGATAATGCGTTTGTGACCGGTGGTGCTTCTGCGCTTGCCATGGATGGACAGGTGGCAAAGGAAGCAGTTTATTATCTGTCAGTCTATCCGAATCAGAACGCGTATGCGGTGCTGACTGCTGTTTTATGGAAGCTGGGGACGGCTGCAGGGATCAGCCGGGCAGCGATGCCGCTTCTGCTGAACTGTGTGAACCTTGTTTTTCTGGATACGGCCGCAGTTCTTTTTCTGCTGACGGTGAGTGCTTACAAAAAACGGACTCCCGGCAGCTTTGTGCGGATTCTGTTTCTCTTGCTCTGCAATCCGTTTTTATATATTGGTGTTTCTTATTATTACACCATCACATTGTCGATGCCTTTTGTCATGGGAATTTTATATTTGTATGTCCGTTTTCTGCGAAAAAAGGAAAAACATCCTTATGTGGTGCTGGCCCTACTTGGGCTGGTGGTTGGCTTCGGGTATCTGCTGCGCGCAACGACAATGATCCCATTTATTGCTGTGATCGCCTGTCTGCTGTTTTTGGGGCGGCTGCAGAAACGGGATTTTCTGGCAGCGGCAGTTGCTGTTTTGACTATTGCGGGGATCAGCGCGGGAAACCGCCAATATATAGGGCTGGATACCAAAGACACAGCTTTTCCACTGACACACTGGGTCATGATGTCCATGACTTCGCCGGGCAGTCATAATGAAGCGGATGAAACCTACACAGCGTCCTTTCCGACAGCAGCGGAAAAGAAGGCGGCGGACAGGGAACGGCTTATGGAAAAGCTGCAGGCAATGACGGTGGGAGATCTGTTGTCACTTGCGCATGCAAAGGTAGAAAACACATGGGGCAGAGGTTCTAACGGGTATCCGGTCTATCTGGAAAATTGTCTGCGGACAGACGGACTGTATCCGTATTTGTTCGGGGATCATAAGGATTTTGTGATCCTGTACCATCAGGGCTATTATCTGTGCCTGCTGCTTGGTATTTTTTATGATCTGTTACGGACAGTCCGTAAAAAGCAATGGGACAGCTATGTGTTTCAGCTGACTTTTTTAGGGGCGGTTTTATTTTATCTGTTATGGGAAACAGGCTCCCAGTATTCGCTCCCATTTTTGCTTGTACTGCAGTTTCTGGCGGAAAACGGTGTGGAGCAATGGGAAGAGGCTGTAGTTTCTGACAGGGGAAAAACGTGTAAGCTGCAGAGGAGTATCTGTTTGGTTCTGCTGGCAGGGCTGCTCGTGTTTGCAATAGGCAACTATTCTGTTTTTATCGGGCAGACACAGGAATATACTCATCCGGTTGTAATGCAGCTTCTGGCAAATGAGGAACTATCCATTGGAAAGGAAAAACTTCTGCAGACGTTTGAAGCTTCGCAGCCGTTTGACCGGGTGATCTTTCAGTGGCGCAATGATGACGGCAGCTCGGATGCGGTTTATGAGGCAGTGCTTGCCTCTGAAACTGGCGTGATCGCAGAAGAAGAGATCACAGGTGCGGGACAGCCTTATAATGGTGCAACGGTGCTTTCGTTTCCTACGGTAACACCGGACGGAACACAGATGTATACTTTGTCGATCCGCAAAAAGAGCGGAACAGATGAGCTGCGGTTTGTCACATACAGCATGGGCTATTATGATGCTTATGCAGGTGGCACGCTGACGCTGGGCGGGCAGGAGCTGACAAAAGACCTGCTGTTAGCGGTCAGCAGGACAGAAACAAGGGCGTATACGACGGCAAAGAGATATTGGGCTTTTACAGCATTTTTTATAGTTGCGCTGGCAGTGCTTTTTGTACTGGCGGGCAGAGGAGAAAGAAGGAGAATGAAATGAAAAAGAAAAAACTGGCAGCAGTCATGATTTGTCTGCTTCTGACGGGTGCACTGGCAGGATGTGGGCAGGATGCAGGAAGTACTGCGGAGGTAACGGGCGGAACGGCATTTACGGAAGATACGGCAGATACACAGACAACGGATGCGACGCAGGATATGCAGGCTGCAGATGACTCCGGAATGCATGCAGGGGATCTGCCGGCAGCGGGCGCAGGAGATGCAGCAGATGCGGCGGATGGAATCGGAAGCAGCCAGACTGCAGATACTGACATGGAAAGCGGATCAGATACGGCAGAAACCGATACGGACAATACGGATGCAGACAATACATTGGATACATCAAATGCATCCGGCGCACAGCAGAATGCATCAGACAATGAAAACGATACGAATGATACTGCGGACGGAGACACAGATCAGACGGATGCACAGGGCGGAAAGCTGATTGTGATCGATGCGGGACATCAGCAGAAGGGCAATTCCGAAAAGGAACCGATCGCACCGGGCTCTTCCGAAATGAAGGCAAAGGTAGCGGGCGGTACAAGCGGCGTTGCATCCGGTCTTGCCGAGTATGAACTGAATCTGCAGGTGGCTCTCAAGCTGCAGACAGAGCTGGAAAAAAGAGGCTATGAGGTGAAAATGTGCAGAACGACGAATGATGTCAATATCAGCAATGCTGAGCGTGCCCAGATCGCCAATGAAGCGGAAGCGGATGCCTTTATCAGGATCCATGCCAATGGTTCCGAAAACAGTGATGTAAACGGTGCCATGACGATCTGCCAGACCGCCGCTAATCCTTATAATGGAGGTTTGTATCAGCAGAGCAGGAAGCTTTCCGATTGTATTCTGGATGCTATGGTAGCAAGTACCGGTGCAAAAAAGGAATATGTCTGGGAGACAGACACGATGAGTGGTATTAACTGGTGTCAGGTACCGGTCACGATCGTGGAGATGGGATATATGACAAATAAAGCGGAAGATCTGAACATGGCAGATCCGGTCTACCAGGAGAAAATCTCGATCGGAATCGCAGATGGGATCGATGATTATTTCGCATCGGAAAGCTGATGATTTTTTACAGGGAGTATGCTATACTATAAGATACGATGCCAGCGGCAAAAATGCGATGAGCAGAGTATAGGAAATAAGGAACGGTTATGAAGAGTTTACCCGATACCCCAAAGGTGTCCATCATTACAATGACATACAATGACTGTGCACATCTTGAAAAATGTGTGACGCAGATCCTGAAACAGGATTATGAAAATATAGAATATATCATCGTAGATGGCGGTTCCTCTGACGGAACGCACGAGATCATACAAAAGGCGGCGCAGCAGCTGGGAGATAAGCTGAAGTGGGTTTCGGAGCCGGATGAAGGGCTGTATGATGCGCTGAATAAAGGAATCCGTATGGCGACCGGCGCGATTGTCGGGCTGATGTGTGATGAATTTGCGGATGCCCATGTGCTGTCCGATATGGTACGGCAGATGCAGCGGGACGGAACAGACGGCGTACACGGTGATATTGACTACATGGCGGACGGTAAAGTGATCCGCAAATGGCGGATGGGCGCAGGAACTGCGAAAAAGCTCAGATGGGGCTGGATGCCCGGTCATCCGACCTTATATGTAAAAAGAGAAGTATACGAAACCTACGGTTTTTATAAAACAGATTATAAAATAGCCGCAGATTATGAGTTTATGATCCGTATCTTAAAAGAGGACAAGGTCAGATTGTCTTATATTCCGCGGGTACTTGTGCATATGTTCCATGGAGAAGAATCGGCAAGTACAGGTGGTCTGAAAAGCTATCTTGCTTCTTTTGGAGAGGGCATGCGTGCACTGCGGGAAAATCATATGCCACATCCTTTTATTACGACACTGCGCCGGACATGCATGGTGCTTCGGCAATTTGTCAGATGAGCGCTGAAGGAGAACTATGAAAAGTTTAGTCATCATACCAGCATACAATGAAGAAAAGAGCATTTTAAATACAGTTGCGGATATCCGGAAAAATGCGCCTGATTTTGATTACATCATTATCAACGACTGTTCGCAGGATAAGACGTTGCAGCTTTGTAAAGATGCAGGGATCCCTGTGATCAATCTGCCGATCAATCTGGGAATCGGCGGTGCGGTGCAGACAGGATATCTGTATGCCAAAAAGAACCACTATGATTATGCGGTGCAATTTGACGGCGACGGACAGCATGATGCAGCCTTTTTACAGGAAATGCAGGATTATATGTATGCGCATGATCTGGATATGCTGATCGGATCACGTTTTATTGAAAAGGAGGGCTTCCAGTCCTCCAGTCTCAGAAGATTCGGGATCCGTTATTTTTCGGGATTGATCCGGCTGTTGACCGGAAAGCGCATTACAGATCCGACCTCTGGTATGCGTATGGTAAATGAAAGCATTATTAAAATGTATGCAGACTGCTATCCGAAGGATTATCCGGAGCCGGAGAGTGTTGTGGCGGTTCTGCAGGCAGGCAAAAAGGTAGAAGAATATCCGGTAGTGATGCGGGAGCGGAAGGAAGGCGTTTCCTCCATTTCACCGCTGAAATCCGTTTATTACATGATAAAAGTAACACTGGCAATACTGGTGGAGCGTATCCGCAGAAAGGAATATAAAAAATGATGACTGTAAAGCTGCAGATCATTGTCGGGATCTGCCTGTTTCTGGCACTGACGGTGATTGTGTATATGATCAAAAAAAGAAGCCTGGATCTGAAGTATGCGCTGTCCTGGCTGCTTGCCCTTGTATTTGTACTGGTGCTTGATCTGTTTCCGGTGCTTTTGACAAAGCTGTCTATGGCACTTGGTGTCTGGGCGCCTGTCAATATGATCTTTTTCCTGGGATTCTGTTTTTCGCTTCTGATCATTTTTACGCTTACGGTCATGCTGTCACGTATGGCGGAAAGAGTCAGAAAACTTGCACAGGCTGTTGCCATGAATGAGGAAAAACTGGACCGCATGGGCAGGGAACTGAAAAAATTGCAGGAAGAGAAGGAGTAGTCTATGAAAATTCTGATGATCGGTCTTGGCTCGATCGGGCAGAGACATCTGAGAAATATCAAACGTGTATACGGAGAGGAAGCACAGATCCTTGCTTATCGTGTGCGGGGGCTGAAACGTACCTTTTCCGATACGATGCAGATCCGGGAAAATGTATCACTGGAAGAAGAATACAACATAAAAAGCTTTGATGATCTTTCCAAAGCACTTCTGGAAAAGCCGGATATTGCTTATATCACAAATATTACAAAAAGCCATATTCCATGTGCGATCGCATGTGCGAAGGCAGGCTGTCATCTGTTTCTGGAAAAACCGATCTCAGACAGTCTGGATGGGATAGAGGAGCTTGCAAAGATCGCTGCGGAAAAGAAGCTGAAAGTATTTGTAGGTTATCAGAACAGGTTCCATCCGGGCATTCAGTATCTGAAACAGTTTCTGGCAGAGGGCAGTATCGGACGTATTCTTTCCGTGCGCAGTGTTGTGGGAGAACGTCTGACAACGATGCATACTTATGAGAATTATAAGGATACGTATATGGCGCGCAAGGATATGGGCGGCGGTGTGCTGCTCAATCAGATGGTGCATGAGCTTGATTATCTGTATTATCTGTTCGGACAGCCGAAGAGCGTGTATGCGCTGGGTGGCATTAACGGAAATCTCGGGATCGATGTGGAAGACAATCTGGATGCAATTTACCGTTATGAGTCAGAGCAGGGAACCTTCCCGGTATCGGTGCATGCGGATTTTTACCAGTATCCGCCAAGCCGTTTTGTCAAGGTAGTCGGGGAAAAGGGACACATCATCGTAGACCTGTTAAAGGCAGAAGTCACACAGGCAGTCGGCGATGAGGTAACGGTCATTCCGTATCCCGACTTTGCGAGAAATGATATGTTTATCGAAGAATTAAAATTGTTTATAGACTGTATCAGAGAAGATACGGAGCCGGCGATCCCGCTTGCGGATGGTATCGTAAGCCTGAAAATGGCGCTGGCAGCCAGAAAATCAATGGAAACAGGAGGCGTGATCGATGAGTTTACTGGAACAGTATAAAATAACGGGAAAAGTAGTCATTATTACAGGCGGAGCCGGTCTGATCGGCAGAAAGCATACAGAGGCTGTGCTGGAGGGCGAAGGCATTCCGGTACTGCTTGATATTTTTGAGGATTCCCTTGCGAGAGCAAAGCAGGAAATGACTGAGAAATATCCGGGTAAGCCGGTGGAAACTTATGTGGCAGATATCACTTCCAGGGAATCACTTGAGAAAGTCAGAGATGATCTGCTTGCAAAATACGGTCATATCGACGGCCTGATCAACAATGCGGCCAACAATCCGAAAATGGAGGGCGGTTCCAAAAATATGGGAGCCATCCAGTTCCATAATCTGCCGCTTTCCATGTGGCAGGATGATATGAATGTCGGACTGACAGGTGCATTCCTTTGCTGTCAGGTATTTGGCTATGAAATGGAAAAACAGAAAAGCGGTGTGATCATCAATATTTCTTCCGATTATGGTATTATCTCTCCGAATCAGAATATTTACCGCAAGGAAGGTGTTGCAGAAGAAGACCAGACGATCAAACCGGTTTCTTACAGCGTTGTGAAGCATGGCATTATGGGACTGACCAAGTATCTGGCAACCTACTGGGGCAAAAAGGGTGTCCGCGTAAATACACTCTGCCCGGCGAGCCTTCAAAACGGACAGGATCCCGAGTTTATCGAAAAGCTTTCCGCTCTTGTACCGATGGGAAGAATGTCACGCCCGGATGAATATCCGGCGACCGTGCTTTACATGCTTTCCGACGCCAGCTCTTACATGACCGGCGCAACGGTCGTATTAGATGGCGGAAGAACCATATGGTAAAGCAGACCAAGCCATGCATATACCGCGGATGAAAGACCGAGCGTGCTTGCACGCAGAGGTCTGGCAGACGTGGTATATATACGGCGGGACGCCGACCATGAGCAAAAGGGAAGGTGCGAAGCACCGGTTTTGCGAATGGGGCATGGCGTTAAGTTCCCGTGCAGACCAAGCCATGCACGCAGAGGTCTGGCAGACCAAGCCTAAACAGAATTGAGATAAAAGGAGAACAATCATGAAATTTTTTGTAACAGGTGTAGCAGGACAGCTTGGACATGATGTCATGAACGAGCTTGCAAAAAGAGGATACGAAGGAGTCGGAAGCGATATCGCACCGCAGTACAGCGGCGTTGAGGATGGCAGCAGTGTTACCACCATGCCTTACGTTGGGATGGATATTACAGATGCAAAGGCTGTCAGAGAGACGATTCTTTCTGTGAAGCCGGATGTAGTTGTGCACTGTGCTGCATGGACTGCGGTTGACCTGGCAGAAGATGAAGATAAAAAGGAGAAAGTATATGCGATCAATGCGAAGGGCACCCAGAATATTGCGGATGTCTGTAAAGAGCTGGACTGCAAGGTGATTTATATCAGTACGGATTATGTATTCAACGGACAGGGTACAGAGCCATGGCAGCCTGACTGCAAGGATTACCAGCCGCTGAATGTTTACGGCAAAACAAAGCTGGAAGGTGAACTTGCGATCAGCAATACAGTTTCCAAATATTTCATTGTCAGAATTGCGTGGGTATTTGGCTTAAATGGTAAGAATTTTATTAAGACAATGCTTTCTGTCGGCAAGACACATGATGAGGTCAGAGTGGTAAACGACCAGATCGGAACACCTACCTATACCTATGACCTTTCCAGACTGCTTGTCGATATGGCAGAAACCGATAAATACGGTTACTATCATGCAACCAACGAAGGCGGTTATATTTCCTGGTATGACTTTACCTGTGAGATTTATAAACAGGCGGGACTTTCCACAAAGGTAACACCGGTCACGACGGCAGAATATGGTGTATCCAAAGCGGCAAGACCGTTTAATTCGCGTCTGGACAAGAGCAAACTCACAGAGAATGGCTTCCGGCCTCTTCCGACGTGGCAGGATGCGCTTTCCAGATATTTAAAAGAAATTGAGTACTAAACAGAAGGGAAACAGATGCATGGATGATAAGATCAGGTCTGTCCTGACCCACAAGATAGCGGTAAAAAAAATAACATTCACAGTCATGGATATACTTTTGTTTCTGGTGTTGACAGGCTTTGCGCTCATCATGCGCTATGCGCTGCGCAATGTAGTAGCGGGAGATTATAAAATGTTCTTTGAACCGTGGGTAGCCACACTGCGCGAAGCAGGCGGCGGGATCAAAGGGCTTTCCGCGGAGTTTGAATATGTGGATTATACAACCCCGTATCTGACAATACTGTCTTTTATCAGTATCTGCCCATTTTTAAATACGCTGCTTCTGATGAAGCTGGTATCGATCTTTTTTGATTTTGTGGCAGCGTTTGCAGTCATGGCGATCGTATATGACAGAACAAAAAACATGACTTACGGCATTTTAGGCTATGGTGCACTTCTGATGGTACCGACTGTTCTGACAAACGGAGCAATGTGGGCACAGTGTGATATCATTTTTACAAGCTTTGTCCTGTGGTCTCTTTACTTTATGCTGAAGGACAAGCCTGCCTGGTCGATGGCTTTTTATGGGATCGCCTTTGCGTTTAAGCTGCAGACCCTGTTTCTGGCACCGCTTTATGTAATCCTCTGGATGAAGGGCAAGGTAAAACTGAAACACTTTTTATTCCTGCCACTGATGTATGTGATTGGGATGATCCCTTCCCTGCTCGCCGGAAAGAGTTTCTGGGAGCTTATCAGTGTCTATTTTTTCCAGGCAAACGGACAGATGGATATTTATGCACTGTCCCATAAATTCCCGAACATTTATCAGTTGATCGGAACGGACAGTTTCCTGTTTGAGTATGCGGATGCGGGCATCTGGGTGACACTTGGAGCTCTTATGATCCTGATGTACTGCTTTGCCAGAAAACAATATGAAATGAATGCATGTCTGTTGCTGCGCATGGGTATGCTTCTGACTATGACTGTCGTATTTTTCCTGCCGCATATGCATGAACGCTATGCAATTCTGGTTGATGTGATGGCAATCGTTTATGTGTTTTTTGATTTCAGGAAACTATATATACCGGTACTTACGATCCTGTGTTCTTTTGCAGGATATACAGTCTATCTGGCACAGAATAACATCATTCCGATGTATGTGTATACAATCCTGTTCCTGCTTCTGATGCTGGATCATGCACGTGCCTGTGTAAAGGGCATGCAGGATGGGAAAATAGCAGTTGGAGAGTAGAACATGGATAAAAAGATAACGGATTTTCTCGTAAAAGAAATAAAAATAGGAAAATGGATGCTGGCACCGATCGATCTGCTTCTGTTTGTGGCAGCGGCGGTATTTTCCGTCATGATCCGTATCAGTGTTGTGGATTATACAGCGATCGAGCTTCCGGCATTTGTAAAATACGGCAATATGCTCAGTTTTGTGACTGGGATCACAGATCTGCTGCTGGCAGTTTTAGGATCACTGATCGTTTATGATCTGACAGGACGGAAGATCAGAGCTTTTCTGACATATGCGATCCTGCTGATGCTTCCGGTATTGTGTGCAAGCTGTGCTATGTGGGGCATGGGAGATTCTATTTATATTTTCTTCGCAGTGCTTTCTTTGTATCTGCTGATGAAAGGCAAAGGAAATGCTTCACTGGTCAGCTATGGGATCAGTCTTTTCTTAAGCAGATATGCTTTTTTTCTTCTGCCGGTCTATGCGATTGCATTTATGCAGAAAAAAAATAAACTTATGTACTTTATTTTTCCGTTTTGCGGGGTGTGGTTCCGGAACGGGATCGTACATCAGTCCGGGTATCTGCCGGTTCCGAGCTTTGAAATGGAGAGGTTGTTTGTGAAGCTGCGCGGTGAATCACTGCTGAGCCAGAACTGGCCGAATATTTTCCAGATGATCGGTACAGATAAATTTATTCAGGAGTATTCCCTTGTTGCAAAAGTGGCTGCTGCATCGCTGATGCTGCTTGTCATTATGCTTGTACTTCTGCGCAGTTGGAAAATGAGCGGAGAAGGTATCTGGTATGTGGGACTCGTGCTGTCAATTCTGATTCCATATGTCATGCCACAGATGGATGAGCGTGCGGGGCTGTTATCCTGCGTACTGTATCTGCTTTTTGTCATGAAACACCCGGATCTTTATTATCTGGCGATCGTACAGGTGATTATTACCTATATTTCATTCTCTGCTTACTTCCGCGGAGAAAGTGTGATCCCGCTGAGTGCGGTCGCGCTGGCAGAGCTTTTTGTGCTGCTGCTTACGATCCGGCGTGCGGACCATGTATTTAAGGTGCAGCAGGAAGAAGCAAGATAAGAAGGAGACTGGTAGCGTATGAAACAGGTAGAAAAACTGGATTATATAGACGGACTGAAGGTGCTGTCCTGTCTGATGATCTTTAACTTCCACTTTATCAATGCATTTTACTGCGGATTTTATTCTTTAAATCCGGCGGATTTCCATACAGAACATCTGGAATGGATCATCGGGAGCACGCCGCTGAACCTGATCATGGGCGGCAAGTTTGGTGTGCGTATGTTTATGACGATCAGCGGTTTCTTTGTCGGCTATCGATTTTTCCTGACGGGCGATAAACACAGTCTGGGCAGCGGTGCTGTCAAGAAATATTTCCGTCTGGTCTTTCCAATCCTGACTGCCAACATTGCGATTTTTGCACTGATGAAGCTTGGACTGTTCCGGAATGCGGAGGCTTCCGCACTGGCAGGGACGAGCGTTTTCTTCGGTAATTATAACCAGTTTGCGCCAAGTCTTTTTGGCGCGGTAAAAGAAGCTGTCTGGGGCTGTTTTGCAACAGGAGCCAATCAGTATAACGGGCCGCTCTGGTTTATTTACTATGAATTTTTCGGGACATTGCTTGTTGCGGCAATTCTTTCTCTTGTCGGCAAGAGCAGAGTGCGCTATGTTGCTTATGCGATCGCGGCTATTTTGAGCATCCGGACAGATTTTCTGCCGTTTATCCTCGGCTGTGTTGTGTGTGACCTGACGTATCAGCCGCCTCTTTTTGTGGAAAAACTGTCTGAGCAGAAGTGGCTTATGTGGATAGCGGTGCTGCTTGGTGTATTTTTAGGTTCTTATCCGCCGATCGGTGAGCGGCTGACAGGAACGATCTATCAGTATATACCGGCCAAGGTGTTGATCTACTATATCATCGGTGCCAGTCTTGTGCTCTATGGTGTGATCCATCTGCCAAAGCTCCATAAACCGCTTGGAAGCCGTGCGCTGACATGGTTGAACCGATATAGCTACGGCTTTTATCTGGTGCATTTCTTTGTGCTTTGTACAGTTTCGTGCGGTTTTTATCTGACACTGGCGGACAGACTGCCTTATCATCTGATCGCCGTACTGAACTATGTATTATCCTTTGGTGTGACAGTATTTCTTTCCTGGCTGATACATCGTTTTGTGGAAAAACCGGGTATGCAGCTTGCGGGACTTGTCGCAGCAAGGTGCAAGGAATTATAAGGAGATAAAAATGGCAAACAAACGTCGGGAAGACTGGATTGACTGTTTAAAATGCATAGCAATTTTGATCGTTATGATGAACCATCTGGGACTGACGATACCGGGTTTCAGCTTTTGGGGCGGTATGTTTTTTGTGCCGATCTTCTTTTTGCTGTCCGGCTATACATATCATACAAAAGAAGAAACATTTGGGAGATTTTTAAAGCGGAAGGCAAAACGCCTTCTGCTTCCTTATATAACTGCCAATGCAATTCTGTTTGTGTTTTTCTTTGTCAAAGAGAGCTTGCTTGGCAGCATAAGTGCGTCTGAAGAACTGAAAATCCTATACGGCATTTTTTATGCCAGAAATCAGCTTTTGAGCTGGGATGTCCTGACCTTGTTTTTACCGCAGATGAATCAAAATGTCTATCTGATGACGATACTCAACTCACCTACCTGGTTTTTAATGGCTTTATTTTTGACCATTATCGCGTTTGAAATTTTAATTCGCGTAACGGATAAAAACGGCCGGAGGATGTGGTTTGTTGCAGGGCTGTTTCTGTTGCTTGCCGTTCTATACCGCTATCTGTTTCCTGTTTTGCTTCCATGGAGTCTGGATGCTGTTCCGTTTTTTCTGCTGTTTTTCATGACAGGCTATTTTATCCGGAGAAAAGCGATACTTTATTATCTGGATCAGCATAAGATAACACTTGTCTTATTACTTGGACTATTGATCGTGTGCGGTGTCTGGAACGGAAGTGCAAATTTTTCGATTGCAAGCTATGGAAAGAGCATCATCCTGGCACTGTATAATGCAGCAGCTTCTTCTATACTTGCCATGTATGCAGGTTTTAAGCTTAAAAAGCATATCTGGAAGGGATTTGCGCTGGTAGGCAGGCAGACACTTGTTTTGATGTGTTATCATATGTTTTTATTTGCGATTCTGGAAACAGTCTGGCCGGGCATTCCGAAGCTGTTTGAACTGTTATTGGTACTTGTGCTTCTGACGGCTGCAGGCTATGGAAAGGAGAAGCTCTATGCAAAGAAACAAGGCGGTTGATGCAGTAAAGGGCGTTGCCATTCTGCTTGTGATGCTGGGACACTGCATTGTATTAAACGGGCTGAATGAGACAGATCCTTATATTTATGATGTGATCAAATCGGTGCAGATGCCATTGTTTATGCTGGTAAGTGGTGTTCTTGCTTCTTATTCCCTGCATAAATACAGACAGGACAAATGGTACGGGATCAAGAAGCTGCCAAAGCGCGTGGTTTCTTACCTGCTTCCGTTTACTTCCTGGTTTGTGGTTGTTTACGTATGGACACATGCATGGGAAGCTGCGATTTCCCTGCAAAGCTTTCTGACAGAAGGAAAAGAGCTTTTGTACCAGACGGATAAAGGGCTGTGGTTCCTGACAACGCTTTTTGTCATACAGCTGATGGTAACACTGGCGCAGACGCTGGCTGTACTTCTGACAGCGGGGAAAAAGGTTCCGGAAGCACTTGTATTTGCATTTGGTTCCTTTGCATTGTATGTGCTATTCTTTTTACAGAGCAGAAGCGGCAATACATTTCTGAGCCCTTCTTTGACGGTGCAGTATTTTCCGTTTTTCTTTCTGGGATATTTCGGACATGGCTATCTGGAGATCGCGGAACATATCGAGCGGATCGGGCAGCGCAGACCATATTGCGTCGGGATCGCAGGTGTGCTCTTAACTGCACTGTTTCTCTGGCAGGTGATCACACAGGATCTGACAAAGCCGGTCGACGGTGTGATGACTCTGCTTCAACAAATGCTGGCATCTTTATTGGGAACGGCTGTTATTTATTTCGCCGTGACTGCATGGGCAGAAAAAAAAGGAAAGCTGCAACAGGGAAAACAGGGGGCTGTTTCACTGCTGAGCTTTCTGGGACAATACACACTGGAAATCTATGTGATCCATTTCCGTTATGCAAGAATTCTGAAATTATCAAATCGTGATTTAACATTTTATTCGCTGCGCGGTATCGTTTGGCTGCTGGCAGCTTTTGCCTGTATGGCTGTGCTGACGGCGGTCACGATCTTCCTGATCAGGAAAGTGAAGCTTTTGAATCTGCTTTTGTTCGGGAAGCCTTTTGAGATATGTGATCGACAAAAAGCAGGAGCAGATATACCGCGGTAACGTACATCATCGGATAAGAATACTGGATAAAGGATGCAGGGGCTGTCAGGAAAATGACAGCCTCTCTTGCGATTAAATTCAGAGAGACGAAGAAAACAAACCAGTTCTTTTTGATGATCGCATACACTGTGATGCCAAGAAGCAGGAGCAGCATCGGGATATAGGCTTCTCCGCCGCACCTAAACAGGAACAGTGCGTAGCCTTCGTGATCGCTCAATGGAAGTCTTTTGTAAGCATCCAGCATTTCAAATCCATAGGAGCGGTCATGTTCATACAGGTGGAAATCGGTAGATACGACAGGCTTCAGGGAGAGCACCAGATCAGGATCGTAGGAAAAGATCTCATTTGTCACGCAGAAGAGCTGCAGCCGTTCTCCCAGATACAGATCCGGATTGTGCAGGATCAGACGGATGGCGCTCTTGATATAAGCGTTCTGCGTCTCTGCATCCGCACCGGTCTCTGTATATTTTCCTTCGTTGTGATCTGTATTATAGCGGTTATAAGCACTGCAGGAAAGGGAATCGTTGCTCAGATAGCCGAGATCTGTGATCGCATTGATATTGGCAAGATCTTCTTCTGCACCGGGGTAGGTCTGTTCTCTGTGTACAATGACAGTCAGCGGTCTGGTCGTGGAAATGATAAGGTAGTCTTTTCCGTAATGCTTTGCTTCCCCGTGATTTTGCGGCACTTTGATCAGCATGAGTAATGCGATGGTACATAAAAAGAAAGAAAACAAAAACTTAAATATAGATTTAATATTTGTGCAATTCTTCCGATAGACAAAAAACAGAACCGGCAGCATCAGAACAGGCATCAGCATACCTTCGCTCCGCCAGAAAGAAAGTACGGCGGTCAAAAGAGCGAGCAGACCGAATGCTGCCGGGCTAATGTATTTCTGTTCCTTCCATGCAAAGAATAAATAGGCGAAATAGAACAGAAAGAATGAAGCGTAGATCGCCGGGCGGAAACACATCAGTGCACCAAGCAATGTGAACGGTAAAATACCTGCAAGCAGCAGTATATATGCTTTGGAGGCATAGAGCTGTTTTGCTTTGTAAAAGATATAGGCAAAGGTCATGGCATAGCAGACATCCGATAACAGAACCGGAGCTGCGGAGGCAGGAAAGAGAGACATTGCCGTCATATAAAATAAGGAAGTCAGATAATTATGCCAGTAGACCGGATAGTATCTGGTCGCATAGGCAAAGATGATCGGATCATCACTCATATAATAGCCGGGCCAGGTGAGCATAAGACCGATCCCGTAAATTGCCAGAAAGCCGAGAAAAGGCAGTAAAAGAGATGGTCTTTGACAGGCATATGCCAGAAATTCAAACAGCCCGAACAGACACAACAGTACCAGAATCTTTGTCAGGATATGCATGGGAAGAACCATTTCCGTGTCGATAGGAAGACAGTTCATATTCAGTCCGTCTGCAGAAAAGATCTTCGTATCGGTATAAAAGGTAACAAGCCAGATCAAAATGGAAAGACCGGCTGTTACCAGATGTTTTTTCTTATTTCGTATCATGTTTAACATAGTTTTCCTCATATTTTAAAGAGCATCCCATTGAGATTTGCCATCGGCAGTGGGAGCTGCATAAAAGCTTTAGCTGGTTTTAGGATAAACTATAATTGCCGCCCGGTCAATATGACTGCATTTTTCATGGGAAATACCGGATTCCCTGACGGATATTTCGGAAAGAGTGTCCGGCTTGCAGAGACCAGGTAACTTTGTTATAGTAGATAAGGATTGAAAATAAGATACTATGATGTAGGCGTCAAAAGATGTCATATATCATACTATGTGAAGCATAAGAGACAGGAACAGGATAAAGGGTGGAGATATGATCATAGTAATGCCGATTGCTTTTTGCAGTATTTACGCATGGAGCAGACAGAAAAAGAATGATATTGTGATGGCTCTGGCAAAGAGCCTTTTATGGTTTGAGCTGTTTGTGGTTTTATTTGCCAATGTGTGCAGTATCGGACACAGCTTAAACCGCTGGTCAGCACTTCTGTGCTGGATGTTTGTTATCATCTTGTTTACTTTACTTGGAGGGAAGCTGTTTCCGGATGGCGTGCGGGGCTATTGGAAGCAGCTTGGCAGAGACCTGAAGGCATCTTTTCGGGAAGGGATCACAGCATTAAAGCGGCTGAGCATCTGTGAGAAGATCCTGGTTGCTGCAGGGGCGGTTCTCTGCCTGTTCCTGCTGTTTCTGGCATTGTTCACCGTACCGTATAATTATGATTCCATGACGTACCACCTGGCAAGGATCGGGCACTGGATCGATAACGGTAGTGTGGATTATTATGTGACAAACATTGACAGGCAGTTGTATTCTCCTGTTTTAAGTGAATATAATATGCTGTTTGCGATGCTGCTGACAGAATGTGATGTGCTTTTGAACCTGTTCCAGTATCTGGCAATGCTGCTGACCGCCGTTTTCTTTTACCGCAGTATGCGGCTTCTGGGCACCAGACGACAGTTTGCGATCTTTGGTGTATTTGCCTTTCTGACAATGCCATTGACGATCACACAGAGTATCACGACGCAGAATGACTTGTCTGCAACGCTCTGGTTTTCCGTATTTGTTTATCTGGTTCTGCAGTTTATACAACTGGACAGCCTGCAGCTCGGAAATCTGCTGAAAAATACCCCACAGCGGAATCTGCTTGTCTGTATCGGACTGAGTGTAGGATTCGGATTTTTGATGAAGGTCAGTGTCTGTGCGAGCATGCTCATGTTTATGCCATGGGTACTGCTCTTTTGTATCAGAAGAAAAGATAAGCTGACAGAGCTTTTGAAGGCGGGCGTACTTGCCGGCTCCGCCATGCTTCTTGTTATTGCGGAAACGCTGATCCGCACGTATCAGGCGTGTGGCAGCTTTATCGCCAATACGACAAGCGGCGATATTATGGTGGCAACCAAAAATGTCAGCTATATCATTGTCAATATCCTGAAAAATTATTCGTTGCTGATCACTCAGCACTTCTGGACAGCTTTGAATGGTTTTATATACCGGATTGCCATTCATGTGGGTGCCCTTCTGCATGTAGAGGTCAATAATATAGCGATCTCGTTCCACGGATTTGATTTTATTACGTATTTAAATACCGGCGACGATATGTACAGCCACGACAGGACGAGCAGTGCTTTTGCAGCATATTTTGCGCTGCTGGCAGGCATTCTTCTGGTGCTTTGTGTAATTGGACTTCTGGTCAGACAGTGGAAACGGAAAAATCAGACGCAGCAGACCGTGCAGGCAGCGGATGAACAGAAACTGTCTTATGGCTTTATCGTATCTGCCTGGCTTAGCTTTGGCTTCATGATGGCACTTTTGCGCTGGCAGCCATGGGGCTCACGCCTGCTGTATCCGTCACTTGCCATGATGATACCGGCGGGAGCACATATTCTGGATCATGTCCTTCGAAAAAATAAAAAAAATGGTGTTATTTTATTGCTGCTGTCAGCTCTCAGCTTTGTACTGTGTATTGCGCCGATCCGTTATAATATGCAGGTGGCTGAGTCCTATCTGGCAAGCGGAATGACAAACCGGATGGAACTGTATTTTACAAATAACAAACGTTATGATATTTATGAGCAGTTGAAAGATGTCACAGAAAAGCTGGGCGCAACGGATATTGGCGTTGTGATATCAGGGGATGGTTATGACTACCCGCTCTGGAAGCTGTACCGGGAAGAATACCCGACGGCGAGACTGCGTCATATTCTTGTAGATGACACGCATATGGTAGCACAGGGCAGGCAGTCACAGACTCCGCCGGATTGTATCCTTTGGATCGAGAGGGGACGCCTGGAAGCAGGAGATACGCTTGATTTTTACGGACAGACATATGTTTGCGTATTTACGGCAGATTCCGAATATGCACCGGACAGTGTGTTGATCCCGTACCGCGCAGAAATCGGAAGCACGATCAGCGCAGGGCAGAATAAATGAAATGAACACGCATGTTATTTAAAATGAATTGCATTGAATGAAAACAGAAAGGAACCAAGATGGACCGGGGATTACAGGGAAACGATAAAATAGAAGAAGCGATCAGAGAACTGCGGGAAGCACCGTCGGATGAGCAGCTGGCACATACACTGACACTGCTGCGCAGAAGGATGCGGGAAAACGGACAGGTAGTTGTAGCTGTTGAGGCTGTGGCAAAGGAGCAGAACCTGCAGCTTGCCACGGTCAGGACAGAAGACGGCAGAAGATGGTTTGCGGCATTTACTTCTTTTGAGGAAGAAATGAAGGGTGGCGGGGCTGTAAAGTCAACATTTCTTGCTGACATCCAGCAGTTGTTTGAAGTGGCGCGCGAAGCGGATGTGGCGGGTGTGATACTGAATCCGTGGAACAGAAGACTGGCACTGGACCAGACACTGCTTGCTGTTGTGCTGGGCATATAAAAACGATAAAAAGAGCTTTGGAGGCTGTGATCAGGACAGCAGCTTCCAAAGCTCTTCTTTTGTATGTGCAATATAAATATTGTCGTACAGACTGCATAATGTGTGAAAATAATCTTCGTAATCGCACTTTTCGTTAAAGGAATCGCCTGCCAGCGGATACAGGAAGATGATCCTGCAGCGGCTGTTAAATAGAAGCTTTCCGGATACACAGGCAGTGGAATAATAGGATAGCAGTGTTTTATCTTCCATTGTGCCGTCTGCGACAGCAAGCTCAAACGGACACGTATCGCTGTAAACGGAGATCGTATCGTCAAAGGCATCATATTGTCCGCGTGGATGTGGCTTGACAAGAAAATGCTCTGTGCCCACATGGGAAGCGATCTCATAGACAAGACTCTGGTATGTATCAGGATTTTGCATGCCATTGGCTGTGCCCTGTCCAAGAAACAGATATTCCTGTGGAAAACGCCGGCTCTGAAACTGCAGGATATACCGGATCTGTTCGGTGACAAGTGCGATCCGCTCCGGCGTTTTCGGGATCTGCTTTAATGTAAAACCGGTTGCAGCACTGTCTGCTACGTTTTTTTCGGCAAGAGAGGGCTCGAATAAGTAAAGCTCCTGCTCCTGCCTGCGGATATCATAGCCCCAGATCGTTTGGTACAGGCGTCTTCCCATGACAGTGGAAACTGAGCTGACAGGCGGTTTGGTATAGCTGGCAAACCCATCCTCAAAGCGGTGGAGACTGAGTTTTTTGTTCTTCCGGATGCATGTTTTGATCAGCTCTTTGACAATCTCGTCGGGAACACCGGGAGAAGCAAAGTACAGGTCATCATAAGTAGTAAATGCCGGGTAATCCTTTTCTGTCAGCATGGCTTTTACGGTCGGATTGTATACAAAGCTTTCCCATAAATTCACAGGCGCGGATTTATAAGGATTTCTGATCTTCTTTGCATCGGCAAAAAAGGTATGATGAAAATACCGGTCTGTTCTGCCGGACTGATACAGCTCATACAAATAGGCTGATTTGTCAGTCAGGACAAGATCAACCTGCGCATCCTTCAGAAATGCATCTTTAATAAACAGAAAGACCATCAGATGATAACTGGTACTTGCGACGGCGAGTACCTTTCTTTTTTGTGTCTGCATAGAATGCTCCTTTCCGGTCAGGCCCTGTGCAGTATTCTGCGGATGTTATCCAGGAAAATGGCGCGTTCTCTTGCTTCAAATAACAGGAAGAAATTCAGAAGAAAGCCCACAATACCACAAAGCAGAATATCTGCAACGACCATGCCCCAGCTTGTTGTCGTAATAAAGTGGTTCATGCCTGCAAATACTGCTGACATGAGAAGTGTAACAAAAATATAGCGAAAGATCGTCGGGTAAAAGGCATGTTTGGGGAGCTCCAGACAATGCGCCGCATACATCGGTGTAAATGTCATGTTTTTGATGATGCCTAAGAAAGAGGAGGTTCCGGCAATAAAGTAGATTCCATACGGATGAAATGCCGGGATCTCCAGAAAAATAAAGACCACAATGACATTCAGGACGCCCATTAATAGTGTGACGATCGAATTCCATTTTAACTTATTTACAACCGTATAAACGTTGAAAAGCGGGCTGATCGCGCCGCCGACCAGTGTGCCGAGCATGATCAGAACGGTCAGTCTGTAGTAGACGGGCAGGATATCGCGTTCACTTGGCAGCCACATATAGTAAAAGGACATTCCAAATCCGATGATGTAGCAGAGAGGGATATTGGCGAAAAAGCCTGTCAGCTTCATGGCTGATTTCAGATCCTCTGTCAGTTCCTTTTTATTTCCCTTGGCAAAGCTGATCGTCAGGGAAGGGGTGAAGACGGCGGAAATCGTTTCATACAGGGTGTTGACTGCGGTCACGATCGTTGTGGAAGTACCGATATAGCCGCTTTCCGCTTTGCCGATCCACAGATTGGTGATCAGTGTATCGATCCCGTTTGTCAGAGCCTGCCCCGCACGCATGATCGTATTCCAGACACCGGCGGAAAGAATCTCAATGACCGTGCGGATGTCAAAATATTTCCGGGAAACAACAATCTGCGGCAGAAGTTTTTTTGTATAATGAATATAGGTAAGGAACAGATATACGTTGGCAAGCAGTGTTGCATAGCCGATGTAGCTGACATGGACCGGTAAAAGGGTAAAGGTAACGATCAGCAGAGCAGCTTTTAAAATCTGGGACTCGATCGTACGGAGTGCGGACAGATCCAGTCTGTTGGCTGCAAAAGTCGCTGTGGAAAAGGTCGTTGCGATGATCGTGACCATAAAGTTTATAAACATGGCCGCAAACAACAGTTTGACATCCGTTACAAGCGCCGGGGAAATGTTGACGAGCTTTTCCAGATACAGAACGACCAGTGTGCAGGGCAAAAGCAGAACCGCTACGATCACCAGATTGGCGTACATGACGGAGTTGAAATAGCGATTGGCGCCTTCCGCATCATTCTGATGGATCTTGACCGTGATAAAACGCCCGGCCATGGAATTGAGCGCCATGGCGGCGATCGCCGCATAGCTGACGAAATTATTGGCCATGGTAACAAAGCCCTGCGCTTCGGAACCGAGCTTGTAAATGACGGTCGGTGTGATCAGAAAGCTGATACCAAGGCTGACAAGGCAGGATAAAAGAGAGGCTGCCATATTAATGATAAGCTGTTTGTTTTTATCGGTTTCTTTCATAAAGTGATCCTTTTCGTAAAATAATGCATGACATAGTATAGCACGACAGGGATTCTTCTTTCAATACATGGGGCTATTTCCGATTGCAATATAGGCATCAAAATGATAAGATATATCTATATGCTTTGTACCCTGTGTGATTTTATGCAGAAAGCAGGCAGAAGTGAGGTACGGATATGAAGATTATGCCAAACCGGCTTGACCGGGGGTTTTATCAATATCAGGAAGAATTTGAAAAAAAAGCGATCGAAGTGCTGCGCAGCGGCTGGTATGTGCTGGGAAAAGAAGTCAGCAGCTTTGAAGAAGAATTTGCAGCTTATGTCGGCACAAAATACTGCGTAGGGCTGGCAAGCGGACTGGATGCGCTCTGGCTGGCATTCCGTGTGCTTGGGATCGGAGCCGGGGATGAAGTGATCGTGCAGTCCAACACATATATTGCCAGTGTCATGGGCATTACGATCAATGGTGCAACGCCGGTTTTTGTGGAGCCGGATGCATATTACGGGATCGATGCAGCAAAGATAGAAGAGAAGATCACACCAAGGACAAAGGCAGTGCTGGCGGTACATCTGTACGGACAGGCATGTCAGATGGACAAGATCTGTGAGATCACGAAAAAACACGGACTGTATCTGGTCGAGGACTGTGCGCAGTCGCATGGAGCCGTGTATGACGGCAAAATGACGGGCAGCTTTGGTGATATCGGCTGTTTTTCCTTTTATCCGTCTAAAAATCTCGGCGCTTTCGGCGATGGCGGGGCGATCACCTGCAATGATCCGAAAATTGCGGCAGATATGAAGATGTATCGTAATTACGGCAGTGAAAAACGGTATTATAATAAAGTGGTGGGAGCCAACTCCAGACTGGATGAGATTCAGGCGGGGCTTCTTCGTGTCAGACTTTCTCATATGGAAGAACTGACACAGGAAAAGATAGAGATCGCAGCGCGTTACGACAGGGAGCTTTCCAATGCAGCCTTTACGCTTCCGCAGAAAAGACCGCATGCCAATCATATTTATCACCAGTATGTGATCCGCACGGAGCATAGAGAAGCGCTGATTGATTATCTGAATAAAAAGGAGATCGGAACGATCATCCATTATCCGATCCCGCCGCATCTGTCAGAAGCGTATCAGAGCCTCGGCTATCACAAAGGCGATCTGCCGATCGCAGAAGCTTATGCGGATGAGGTGCTCTCTATTCCGATGTACAATGGAATGACGGAAGAGGAACAGACCTATGTGATCGAGGCATTGAATGCATTCAGACCTTAAAAGACCTCAGAGAATGAAGGAGAAATGAATGAACATAAAAGAGCAGTATAAGATTCTGGAATTTGGAGAATATGGGGATGAGAGAGGAAATCTTGTAGTAGCGGAAGGAAACGGAAAGGATATCCCTTTTGCGATCAAACGTGTCTTTTATATGTATGGATCCGATGCTACGGTGATTCGTGGGCAGCATGCAAACCGTAAGACGGAATTTGTGCTGATCAATGTCAGTGGGACAAGCAAGGTAAAGGTCGATAACGGTTATGAAACAGACGTGATCGAGCTGAATAAGCCGCGTATGGGATTGTATCTGCCGACAATGCTCTGGAAGGATATGTATGATTTTTCCGCCGACAGTGTGCTGCTCTGCCTGGCAAGCGAACACTATGACGGCAGTGAATATATTCGGGACTATAATGAATATCTGAAGGAAGTGCGTTCCGTTGCTGCTTCGGAAGAGAAGGAACAGGATAAATAAATGAGCAAAATATCAATTGTAATACCGGTTTATTATAACGCAGACACGTTGATGCTTTTGTACGAGGATATGAAGCAGAAGATTCTTGGAAAGCTCGGAGATTACGAGCTTGTATTTGTGGATGACGGTTCTGGTGACAACTCATGGGAAGTGATGAATGATATCCGCAAAATGGATCGGAATGTGCAGTGTGTCAAGCTTTCCCGTAATTTCGGAGAACATGCGGCACTTCTGGCGGGACTTTCCGTCTGCACGGGCGATTGCGCCGTGACAAAGCAGGCTGACCTGCAGGAAGACTCGGAGATCATTCTGGAAATGTATGAAAGCTGGAAAAAGGGCAATAAAGTCGTGTTGGCAGTGCGGAAGGAACGAGATGAAAATCCGGTCAAAAAGTTTTTTGCACATATGTATTATGTGATCATACACAAATTCGTACAGGAAAGAATGCCTGTAGGCGGCTGTGACTGCTATCTGATCGACAGACAGGTCATTGAAGTGCTGGAAAGACTGGATGAGAAAAATTCTTCCCTGACACTGCAGGTGCTGTGGGCAGGCTTCCAGACCGACCAGATCTACTTCCACCGCAGAGACCGTGAGATCGGCAAATCACGCTGGACACTCGGTAAGAAGATAAAGCTTGCCATGGATTCCATGATGAGTTTCTCTTATGCACCGATCCGGTTTATGTCCGGTGTGGGTGTTGTGTTCTTTATTATTGCGCTTCTTATGATGATTGAGGTGATCGTGGAGAAATTTACGGTCGGAACACCAATCCTTGGATGGGCTTCCATCATGTGCGTTGTATTGTTTTCTTTTGGTATCATGATGCTGATGATGGGTGTGCTTGGTGAGTATGTCTGGCGTGCACTGGATGCGTCCAGAAACAGACCGCCTTATCTGATCGACCATGTGGAAAAATCCGGTCAGACAGATACAATGAAATCTGATTCGCAGCCATAACAGAGACGAGATACGCTCTGCGAATCTCGCCCTGATCAGCGGTCGTCAAATGCACCGCATAAATGCGTGCATTTTCCTCGTCGCCATAACAAAAAAGCAGCCTGATAAAGGCTGCTTAAAACATAAGATAGATATTTAACCAAGGATGACAGCGATGACAATACCGAGCAAGGCGCCCATGGCAACCTGCAGTTTGGTATGACCGACAAATTCTTTTAATTTTTCTTCGGCAGTCAGTGTACTGTTCCCCATGCTTTTAAAAATATCCATCATTTCGTTCAGGATCTTTGCCTGTTTGCCTGTTTCGAAGCGGACGCCCATGGCATCATGCATGACAATGATCGCAAAAATGGCAGCAATGGCAAATTCCGGACTTGCCGGCCCACAGTGGAGAAAAGTCGTACCCGCGAGAGCACAGACAGTTGCGGAATGGGCGCTTGGCATTCCGCCGTCGCCGATCAGTCGTTCCCAGACAAATTTTTTGTTTATGATCAGATGTGTGATGGTTTTGAGGATCTGTGCACAAAGCCATCCGGTCACGGCATTGATCAGTATCGTATTATGGAGCAGTTCTTCTAAATAGTTCATGTTTTACCTCATTTGTTCAAAATTCCAATACATTCTCCAGTATACCCCATTCTTTGCAAAACTACAATTGCAGAAACGAGAGGAATAGAAAAAAATTATGTAGTAAAGAAATGTATTAAACGGCGGATAAATTGTCGATGAAAACGATTAGACAAGTTATGACAAAAAATGTATGATTATCCTATAGTCGCAATTTGATTTTTAATCTATTATCTATTAATAGAGGGGGAGAAGTATGAAAAAAATGTGTGAAAGTTTGGAAAAACAAATGTATGTGACGAAGCTGCTGCTGAGTCTGGGTGTTCCGGCGCATTTGAAGGGCTATCATTATCTGAGATCAGCCATCCTTCGCTCCGAACAGGACATAGAAGTAGTAAGCAGTGTGACAAAGCTGTTATATCCGGATGTCGCAAGGGAATATAATACATCCGTACAAAAGGTAGAACGGGCTATTCGTAATGCGATAGAGGTTTCCTGGATGCGAGGTAATATTGAATCCATGGAAGAAATGTTCGGGTTTTCTGCGCATTCCGGAAAAGGCAGACCGACAAACAGCGAATATATTGCCAGAGTCGCAGACGCAGTTCATCTGGCATTCCTGGAGGAGTACCGGATACAGGCAAAATGAACAAACAGGAGATATACCCGGAGGCGACTTGGCGGGGATATCTCCTTTTTTTACAGGATATGAAATAAAAGCAGGCAGTCATTTACAAAAGGCAGTCTTTTGGTGTATGATACATGCAGAAGGCTCTGCACATAAAATGTGGAGAAAAGAAGCAGAATAGAATATACAGTTAGGAGAAGTGACATGGCAAATAAAGAAATCCATATTGGCGATTATGTGATCAGTGAAACGAGTCGCCCATATATGATCGCAGAGATCGGAATCAATCATAACGGAGATATTAATATTGCAAAGAAACTGATGGATGCGGCAAATGCGACAGGCTGGAACAATGTGAAGTACCAGAAGCGTACACCGGAGCTGGCAGTTCCGGAAGCACAGAAAAGCGTTTCAAAGTCAACCCCATGGGGGGATATGACATATCTGGAATACAAGTACAGAGTAGAGTTTGAGAAACCGGAATACGATATCATAGATGCTTACTGCAAGGATAAGGGAATGACATGGAGTGCTTCTCCGTGGGATATGCCGTCTCTGGAATTTTTACTGCAGTATGATGTACCGTATATCAAGATCGCCAGTGCATCCAACGGAAGGGATGAGATGATCGCCGAGGCAGCCAAATCCGGAAAGCCTGTTATATTATCCACAGGTATGACAACAATGGATGAGATCGACCATGCGGTAGAAGTGCTGGAGAAAAACGGACACGGTGATTATATTCTGATGCATACAAACAGTGCGTATCCGGCTCCTGTCAAGGATCTGAACATGCGTATGATCCAGACACTGAAGGATCGCTTTGACTGTCTGGTAGGCTACAGCGGACATGAGGAAAATCTGGAGCCGACGATCGCAGCAGTTGTACTCGGTGCCTGCTGTATCGAAAGACATGTTACTCTTTCTCATGATATGTGGGGAAGTGATCAGAAGGCAAGCCTTGAAGTACATGCAATGGACATGCTCAACAAGCGTATCCAGAATGTATACGATTCTCTCGGTACAGGCATAAAATATATGTCAGAGAGCGAAGCTGTACAGCGTAAAAAACTGAGAACAGTTTAAAAGAAACAGGATAAAGTGAGGACGACATGAGCGTAACAGAGGACAAAGTATTATCTATCGTGATTCCCTGCTATAACGAAAAGGACAACATTTTAAATATCGTGAAGCTTGTACAGGCTTCTCCGATCCCAAATAAAGAAATTATTGTTGTGGACGACTGTTCCACAGACGGAACAAGGGAGATCCTGGAAACAGAGATCCGTCCGCTTGTCAGCAAGATCATTTATCATGAGATAAACGGCGGGAAAGGCGCAGCGCTTTGCACAGGCTTTTTAGAGGCGACAGGTGATGTTGTCATTATCCAGGATGCGGATCTGGAATATGATCCGGCAGACTATCCGCGTGTCGTAGAGCCGATCTTTGCGGGAAAAGCAAAGGTTATTTACGGTTCCCGCTTTTTAAACCAGCAGGCAAAAGGCTATCTGGCAAATCGTCTGGCGAATAAATTTCTGACCTGTCTTTCCAACCTGTTTACGAGGCAGCATCTGACAGACATGGAGACATGTTATAAAGCATTTCGCAGGGACGTGATCCAGAGCATTGATATTGAAGAGAAACGTTTCGGTTTTGAGCCGGAGATCACAGCGAAGATCTCCAAAAAGAGGATCCGGATCCATGAGGTTCCGATCTCCTACCATCCGCGTACGACCAAGGAAGGTAAGAAGATCGGCTTTAAGGATGGATTAAGAGCAATTTACTGCATCTGGCGGTATCGATAAGGAGTGCATATGCAGGAATTTGCAAAATTAGTCTGGAACCGGCTGGAGCACTTATTGTATTTTATATTTGTGAAACTATTGCATCTTACTTTTCTGGATAAAAACTGGGCGGGCTTTATGCAGTTTGTGAAATTTGGGATGGTAGGTCTGTCTAATACGCTGCTCAGTTATATCCTGAATGTCATGGTACTGCTTATACTGATGCCTTTTTCCGTTTCATGGGATTTTTTTGCGGGAAATATTGTCGGATTTGTGCTCAGCGTACTCTGGTCCTTTTACTGGAACAACCGGCTTGTGTTTACGGTAAAGGAAGGCGAACACAGATCGATGTGGAAAGCGCTTCTGAAGACTTATTTATCCTATGGCTTTACCGGAATCATTCTCAGCAATGTGCTGTCATGGGTGTGGATCACGCAGCTTGGTATTTCAAAATTCATAGCACCGGTGATCAATCTGCTGTTCAGTGTTCCGATCAATTTTGTGATGAATAAGCTGTGGGCATTTAAGTAGTGCGTGTATGATGCTGCAGTTCCGGACTGCAGGGATGAATGGAGCATGTATGGAAAAAATAAAAAAATATCTGGCAGTCTGGCTGGTGATCTGTATATTTGGCGTATTATTTGCGCCGGCAGAGATATTTGCAGAAGAAATCGGAGCGGAAACAATGGAAAGTGTTTCCGCTTCTTCTATAAAATATAAATCCTCAGAGGAGGATATTGATGCGGTTGTCAGTGATAATCAGCCCGCGGTCAGTGAAAATACGGAACTGAATATGGAAAATAGAAGTATTTCGGAGAATGATACGGTCTCAGATACGGTAAGGATATTGTTTGTGGGAAACAGCTTTACCAGATATCACAAAATGGATGTACGGTATTCCGTACCGAAGCAGCTGCAGGAACTGGCAAGTCTGACAGGGAAAAAGGTAATGGCGGACTGTGTGACGAACGGAGCTGCTAAACTGAGCTATTATGCTGGTATGTCTGCAAAATACAAAACATATTACCAGCAGCTCGTGACAAAGCTGATGGAGAAAGAATGGGACTATGTCGTGCTGCAGGAGCAGAGCGTTGTACCTGCCTTTTCGGCCGATGCGGAGATGGGACCGGCGGTTGCTTCCCTGCAGAAGCTGATCGGTAAGCTGCGTCCACAGGCAAAACTTCTGCTTTATATGACGCACGCATATGAATTCGCGGGGGATAAAAACCAGACGGCGATCCATATGGGTGAGCTGCAGAAAAGAGTGGGGGCGGCCTATCTGCATATCGGAAGTGAGTACGGGATCGATGTGGTTCCGGTCGGTATGCAGTTTCAGAGGGCAAGCGTATTCTATTCAGATCAGCAATTTTTGAGCAAGGACGGAAAACATCCGTCAAAGCTTGGATATTTTGTGGCAGCATGCTGCTTTTATCAGAAGATATTTGGAAATCTGCCGGATCTGGACGCATCAAAGCTGACAGCCAGGATTTCGCAGAATGTGCAAAAAGGAATTGCAGTGCTGGTCAGGGATCCGGTTCTGACAACAAGCTGCAGACCACAGGAATATCTGCTTGTCGGAGAAAACGTAAATATGCAGGTGCTGGACAGCACGGTTTCCGTGAAATACAGTTCAATGGATAAAGAGGTCGCAACGGTAAACAGTAAAGGACAGATTACTGCAGTTTCAAAGGGTACTGCTGTGATCGTGGCGCAGGCAGCGGATGGCAGGCAGGGCTTTTGTACCGTGTATGTTACAAAGCCATTGTCCTTCGGACGAAAACAATATGAAGCAGGACTGGGAGACAGTATCTGTATTCTGCCGGAATACTGTAGTGACGCGATGGAATGGAGGAGCAGCAATGCAAAGGTAGCGGAAGTGGGTGCAGATGGCATGATCCATACAAAAACGCTCGGTAAGACGACGATCCGGGTAACGGATCTGAACAATCCGGACAGCAGCGCAAGTTTTGTGCTCTGTGTGACGCTGCATACACCACAGAATCTGCAGTGTACAACGGGAAAAAAACTTCCACAGACGAAAAAAGGCAATGTGATCGGATATCGGCTGTCATGGACAAGGGTAAACGGAGCAGCCAGGTATCAGATTTACAGAAGCACAAGGAAAAACAGTGGCTATGAACTGATAGGAAAGACAAAAAATACATCCTATCGGGACCGGACGGCGAAGATTGGCCAGACTTATTATTATAAGGTTGCAGCAGCGGGCAGAAACGTGGCATATGCCAGTGATATGTCAGAGTATGTCAAGTGCAGCAGCCGGCAGGCAAAGAGACTGAAGGTGCGCATATTACGGAATAAAAAGACAGCAGTGCTGAGCTGGAAACGGGTCAAGAATGCCAAAACCTATCTGGTATACAGAAAGCAGAATAAAGGCGCCTTCAAATGTATCGGAACAGTTTCCACATCCGGTAAATGCCGCTTTAAAGACCAGACCAGAAAAAAAGGAAAGAAATATACCTATAAAGTCGTAGCAATGTAATGCTGCGGCTTTATTTTCTTAAGATATTCATAATTTGATAAATTTCCATATGTTGCGCGTTGCAATCTGAAAATAAGGCGTGTAAGATAAAAACAGATGTCGAAAAAGACAAAAAACAAGGAGAGAAAAACATGAAAAACAAAATGAAGCATATACTGGCAATGCTGCTGGCACTGTGTCTGTTTGCAGAAACTCCGCTGACAGCGATTCCGGTACTGGCAGAAGGAACGGATGAAGTGACTGTGACAGATGTGTCGGAAACAGTATCCGGTGCCGATACTTCCGCACAGACGGAGCAGGAGACACTTTCCGGGAATCAGCCGGCGAGTGTGAAAGAGGCAGATCTTCTGCTCAACTATTTATATGTGGAAAATATGTACATAGAAAGCCCTGCAGCAGAAAAAATCTATGTGTCTGCAGGCAGCGGCCAGGAGCAGTTTACAAAGGCTGTTCTGACCATGCAAAATAAAGAAACAGGGGAATCAACAGAAGCTTCTCTGGCAGAGCCGGGAAAGGATCTTGTGTTTACACTGGATAGCAGCACATGCGGTGCAGGTATTTATCAGATCAAGGCACTCTCTTATACATATGAAGAAGAAACTGCGGAAGGTATGGTTTCCTATGCGGGAAATATGGATATCACCCAGATCCCGGGAATGGAAGATATCTGTTTCGGTATTGACCGGGAAGTAGCAGTAGAAAATACAGTGGCGCTTGAGGATTTTGCAGATGCGCAGGTAGAGGCAGATACACAGAGCATTTCAGCAGAAGAAGCAGCAGAGCTTCCGATCGTGCGGATCTCTCAAAGCACCGATGCGCAGACGACCGGACAGCAGCTTGCGCAGGCGATTGCCCAGGCAAAAGGACTGACGGTACAGACACAGGCAGCAGACGATCTGGACAGCGATCAGATCTCTGCAGGAAGCGTCGTTGTGGTACTGGATGCGGGACACGATGATTCTCATGCGGGAACCAGAGCAAACGGTCTGACAGAAGAATCCATGACGATCAAGGTTGCCAATTATTGCAAAGAATATCTGGAAGCCAATTATACAAATGTGGTTGTGTATATGACAAGAACAAGCGGTGCATGTCCGCATCCGGGCACATCTTCGACAGATGATAATGCAGCCAGAGTCGATTATGCACACAGTGTGGGCGCGGATATGTATGTCAGCATCCACTTCAATTCCACAGGTGTCGGTGCTACGACCGCAACAGGTGCAATGGTGTTTTATCCAAACAGTAATTACAACAACGATGCAGGTTCCAAGGGCTCTGTGACAGCTGCAAAGATCATTGAACAGCTTGCAAAGCTGGGGCTGAAAAATAACGGTATCAGAATAAGAAACTCAGAAGATAATACAACTTATCCGGACGGTTCTCTGGCGGATTATTACGGCGTGATCAGAAGAAGCAAATTATATGGTATCCCGGCAATTATCGTAGAGCATGCATTTGTAAATAACCCATCCGATGCGGCTTTTTTGAGCAGTGAGGATAATTTAAAGAAGCTCGGTGTGGCAGATGCGCTCGGTATTGCAAACGCATGGAATCTGTCTACCGAAGAAGTGGAATATGATGCGGATGATCTGCTTGTTTCTGATGTAGACGGTGTAAACGGCAGCTTTAAGATCACTTTAAAGGGAGCAACACCGACAAGCAGGATCGCAAGTGTGAAGTTTAAGGTTTATCCGACATCCGATAGTTCGGCGTCTTATGTGTATACGGCAACGGATGAAGGAAAAGGCACTTATACGGCGACAGCCAATGTAGCAAATCATAACAAAGAAACAGGTACATATAAGATCATTGCCTACGCTTATGATGCAATGGGTAAGAAGCATCAGCTCCGTTCCACGACAACAAAGATCGAAGAACAGAAGGCAGATCCTTCCGCCATGAAGCTGACAGCAAAGCTGAATAAAAAGCAGACGATCGCAACTCTGTCATTAACAGGAAATCAGGGTTCGGCAAAGGTATCTTATAAAGTCAGCATCAAAGAAAGTGGCAAGACAACAAAGAAAACTTATGATGCAAAGCTGCAGGATGACGGCAGCTGGCTTTCATCCGTGAAGATAGCCGATTTCAAAAAGGCGGGCACTTATGAGGTAGTGGCATATTCCAAGAGTTATTTTGGAACTACAACTAAGGTGGCAACAGGCAGTTTTACGGTAGATGGACCATCAGTAGGTGCGGTAACGGTCAGAAAGATCAACTTAAACAAGGGTACCTTCCGGCTTCGCCTGAAAAATGTGGCATCTGCATCGAAAGTAAAATCAGTTAAGGTCAAGGTCAGAAATTTAGAAGGCAAGAAAAAAACGAAAACATATACGGCAAAGAAAAAAGGCAGTTATTATGATCTCTCTGTTGCAATGAAGGATTATGGATATGCACTTGGTAAATACCGGTTTACAGTGCAGGTAACGGATGGAAACGGTATTACAAAGGGTGTCAAGGTAGTTACTTATACGTTCGAAAAGAAAGATCCGCTCATTACAGCAAAGCTGAAATCCAAAGAAACCAAACTGCTGCTGACAGCAGAGGATCTGGGAATCGCAGCAGCCGTTAAGGGTGTGCGTTTCCGTGTATACAATGTAGACACAGGCTCCAAAAAGAAAAATTATGAGGCGAAAAAGGATGCAAAAGGAGCCTTCAAGGCAACAGTAAAAATTTCTGATTTTGGCATGAGCGGAACCTATAAGATCCAGGCATATGTAAAAGGCACAAACGGTAAATACAAAAAAGTCGGAAAAGCGCAGAAGGTTGAGGTTTCCGATATTCTTGGCGGTGAGGCGGTCAGCCGTGAAAAAAACGAAACAGGCAGCTATCTGACAGTATCCAGCATCAGTGCCAACACTGTTGTGGAAAAGGTAGAAGTAAAAGCATGGCCGGTGGAAAAAACAAAGGCAAAATATACGTATAAGGCATCAGATCGTGGAAACGGAAAATACCGCGCCCTGATCCAGACCAAGAATCATGACAACGTAAAAGGTGAATACCGCTATCGGGTCATTGTGACCGGAAAGAACGGTGTTTCCAAAGTGCTTTTAAAGGGCAAAATGACTGTCGGAGATGCAAACGATAATACCGATGATCCCTATGAGAATGGCAAATATACGATCACGGGAAGCAGTACGGTGACCGTTTCACAGATGGTCAGTTATTACCAGTCCAGGACATTCTATCCCTCGTTTTACGGGGGATCGGATGCTGCAACGATCAAGAAATTCTGTCAGATCTACCTCGATGAGTGTAAAGCGGAAAATATCAGGGTAGAGGTAGCGTTTGCACAGGCAATGAAGGAGACAAATTTCCTGCGCTTTGGCGGCGATGTCAGCATTACACAGTATAATTTTGCCGGGATCGGAGCAGTAGGCGGAGGCGCGAAGGGACAGAGCTTTTCAAGTGTCCGTTTAGGGATCCGCGCACAGATCCAGCATCTGAAAGCGTATGCCAATTATGATGCGCTGAATAATGGCTGTGTAGATCCGCGTTTTACCTATGTGAGCCGTGGAACGGCTCCTTATGTGGAATGGCTCGGTATTCCGGACAACCCATACGGAAAAGGCTGGGCAACCGCACAGAACTACGGAAGCTCCATCTTACAGATGATCAAGGATATCAAAAGCAGATAAAAAGAGCGGGAGGAACAAAGAAGTTCCTCCTTTTTTACTGCTGTTAATGTCAGGTACGAAAAGAAACTTGACGAATATATGTGATTTTCATATACTTAATTTATCTATGGATAGTGCATTATCAAAAAGTTTAAAAGTACGTATCCAAGTATGAGAAAAAGAGGATGGAAAAATGGGAAAAATAACAGTAGAAACCTGTCATATTGAAGGATTGAAAGTCATTACACCGACTGTATTCGGTGACGCCAGAGGATATTTTATGGAGACGTATAATTATAACGACTTCAAAGAGGCGGGCATTGATCAGGTTTTTGTACAGGACAATCAGTCTGCTTCCAAAAAGGGCGTACTCCGTGGTCTGCATTTCCAGATCAACTTCCCACAGGATAAGCTTGTCCGTGTGGTAAACGGAGAGGTCTTTGATGTTGCGGTCGATCTGAGAAAGGATTCTCCGACTTTCGGACAGTGGTACGGCGTAAAACTTTCCGCTGAAAATAAAAAGCAGTTTTTTATACCAAAGAACTTTGCACACGGTTTCATTGTACTTTCTGACTATGCAGAATTTGCCTATAAATGCACAGACTTTTATCATCCGAACGACGAGGGCGGACTGCTCTGGTCCGATCCGGAGATCGGTGTGGAATGGCCGATGCCGGAAGGTATGACAAAGGATGATCTGATCCTTTCGGATAAGGATACCAAATGGAGCGGTATCAGCGAATATCGTAAACAGCGCGGACTTTAATCAAAAGGCAGGAATCCGGCCACAATTTCGGCCGGATTCTTTTAAGGAGGAGATAATGCCATATTCTGTTTTAATGTCTGTTTATAAAAAAGAAAATCCGGTTTTCTTAAGGGAAAGTATAAACAGTGTCTTGAAGCAGACACTTCCACCTGATGATTTTGTGATTGTATGTGATGGGCCATTGACAGCTTCACTTGATGAAGTGTTATCAGAAATGCAACAGGAAAGAAAAGCACAGATTGTTGTTCACCGTCTTGCACAGAATGTGGGGCTGGGACGGGCACTGAATGAGGGAATGAAACGGTGCAGGTATGATGTGGTAGCACGAATGGATAGTGATGATATTTGTTTCACAGATCGCATGGAAAAGGAATACAAACTTCTGACTGAGCAAAAGCTAGACTTGGTGGGGGCTGCATTGGTGGAGTTTGCGCAGTCTCCTGATAAACCAACAGGTAAACGGCAGGTACCGGTAGCGCAGGAAGAAATTGAGTGGTTCGCAAGACGACGTAATCCGTTTAATCATCCGACGGTAATGTATCGAAAGCAGAGCGTGGAACGTGTAGGCGGCTATCAGGATTTTTATTTGTTTGAAGATTATTATCTCTGGGTACGGATGTTGAAGGCAGGTATGCGTGTTAGAAATATAGAAGAACCATTGCTTTATATGCGAACAGGAGATGGTATGATGGAGCGGAGAGGCGGTATAAGATATGCTGACGCGATATGGCGATTCCGATTATATATGCGAAGGAGTGGTTTTTGCAGCTTTAAGGATTTTATGATCACCGCACCGGGACATATAATGGTTGCACTGTTACCTTCCGGATTACGTAAATGGTTTTATCAGCACCTGCTCCATAAAAAATAGAGAAGGAACTAGTCAATGGATAAGAAAATACGAATCGGAAATGGATGCTATTATCTTGCATATGCACTTTGGCTTGTAGTGGCAGCTGTACGCATGACAAGGATAGATGATATAGCTACATTTAAATATGGAAGACTGGTGCAGTATATTTTATATATAGTCATCCTTCTGATGATTGGAAAACTGCTTTTGCAAAAGGTGACTTCGAATCAGCTGGGTTATATGGTAGTGCTGGCACTTTTGATATATGAAATAGGGAATCATACTTCTGTATCCAAACTATGGGCTTTTTTCTGGTTAACCTGTTGCATAGCTGGGACATCAGAGAAGAAAGTGCTTTGGATTTATTTTTGGATACATGCTGGTCTTATGGTGCTTACGGTGTTGTTGACCTTCACAGGCATTTTAGAAGATTTGGTCTATATGGAAGGAACGCGTGTCAGACACAGCCTCGGTTATGACTATTGTGCTTATGCATCACTTCTTTTGACGACATTGGTCATGGTGTATGTATATGTAAGAAAGACCTATCACTGGTGGGAGGGCGCAGTTCTGCTTGGAATCAGCTATGCGGTATATCGTATGACGGATACAAAAGCAGGTCTGATCCTGTCTGTACTGATTATCGTTTCTGTTTACCTGATCAGGCGTTTTTCTGTTACGATACCGGTAAACTGTTTTACAAGAATTGTATTTCAAGGCGGTCCGCTGCTGGCAGTTTTGGGCATGTGGTTGTTGCAGTACTTCTTTAATGGAGAAGTAATATGGATGTATAAGTTAAATCTGGCTTTAAACAACAGACTGGCGCTGGGAAAAAGAGCATATCAGCTGTATGATATGAAATTATTTGGACAAAAGATTGAATGGATTGGTGCACTAGCCATTCGAAATAATCCAGAGCAGGAATATATGACTGTAGATAATTCTTATTTACGCTTCGCTTTTCAATATGGAAGTGTTCTGATGTTGGTCATACTGATAGTGATAGTGCTTTGGCAGGGAAGGCTTCTGAAACAGAAAAACACGGTATTACTATGGATTTCTACAGTGTTTTTTGTATCCTGTACGATTAATCCTGAACTCTTATCTTACAAGGCACAGCCTTTTACACTGCTTATGGGATATCTTTTTGCTCCGTCCGGAGAAAAAGTGAAAGATACATCTGGTGGCGTGAAAAATACGGGATGTCTCGTAGACAGACAGGCATTCAAAAGGGTGACAGCTGCGTTGTGCAGGCCGCTCAGCTGGTTGAATTGTCTGCTTCCTAAAAAGAAAAATCGTATTTTCTTTTATTCTAATCTGGGATTCAGGGATAATGTAAAGGCAATGTTTGATTATCTGCTTTCTGTCGGAGCTGACCGGGAATACGAGATCATCTGTTCGTTGAATGACTATACACTTTATAAAACAGAATATCCAACGGTTCATTTTGTCAGTAATAAAATGGGAGTATTTTACTTCCTGCGTTCCCGGTTCACTTTTTATAGTTTTGGCAAGTATCCGATCAAACCGGGAAAAAACCAGATAGTCGTCAATCTCTGGCATGGTATGCCGCTCAAACGAATCGGAAATATGGAAGAGAAACTAAAACAGATAGATTACAATTTTTTTACGTATGTACTGGCAACTTCTCCATTTTTTGCGGATATTATGCAAAAGGTGTTTAGCTGTGAATCAGAGCAGATTTTGTTATGCGGGCAACCGAGAAATGATATATTATTTGCCAAGGTATCTGCACAGCGGACAGAAGAACTTTGGAATCTGGGAAAAGACAGACAGAAGATAAAAGGCTCTGTATTTGAGCAGGCACACAAGATTGTCTGGCTCCCTACTTATCGGGAACAGGAAGAAAGAGAAGTGCTTCCTACCATTAAAATGAGAGATCTTGACAAACTACAGGGACTGTTGGAGAAAACAGAATCTTGCCTGTTTATCAAGCTGCATCCTCTTCAGAAATATGAGCCGCAGGAAATGACGTATAACCGGATCTTTTTCTATACACAGGCAGATATGAAGGAATATGACCTGTATGAGATTTTGTCCACAGCGGATGCTCTCATTACAGATTATTCGTCTGTCTATTTTGACTATATGATGCTGGATCGTCCAATTGGGTTTATGGTAGGTGACATGACAGCTTATGAAGGAGAACGAGGATTTGTATTTGAAAAACCGTCAGAGTATATGCCGGGTATGAAGATTCGGGATTATGATGAGCTTGCCTGTTTTATAAAAGAAGCGGCAGAAGGGGAAGATATTTATAAGCTACAGAGGGAGAGGGTTAATAAAGTTGTAAATGTATATAATGATGGAGAAAATGCAGAGAGAATTTGGAGAAAGGTAAAGGGTGATTAAATGAATAAGAGAATATCCTGGATCGTAGTAGCAGTGCTTGTGTTCAGCCTGTTGGGAAGTGTACAGACAGTACAGGCAGCAGAGAAAACAATATCTGATAATACAGTTGTGACGGATGCGTCAGCGGAAATATCGGCCAATGATGCAGGTACAGAAGATGTGGATGCGGAGGAATTGTCAGATGAGCAGGAAGAACTGGATGCAGAAGAACTTGTGAATGCGACAGCAACCTATGATGGTATGAAACTGTACGCGGTTTATATCGGAGAAAAAAGGGGAGATTGTGTATTGCTGGAATCCAATGGAGAATATCTTCTTATGGATCTTGGTACAAAAGATGCATATCCAAGGATCAAAGCGCTTTTAAACAGTCTGGGGGTGACACATCTTTCTCTTTATATCAGTCATACACATTCTGACCACACAGGGGGATTGGAAGATGGTAACGGCTATGAAAGAATCAATAGCGACTTTCAGATCGATCATGTATATCTTCCCGATCAGAATCTCGCGAAACCGGTAGATCATAGCTGGAATTATGAGAAATTTGTCTCTCTTTACGAAAAACACAATACAGAAAAAAGTGCATCGGAAGCCATTCATTATTTGAAGGCAGGTGATACTTTTACGGTTGGTGCAGCAAAGGCAGAGGTGCTTGGACCTGTCAGTACAGAAAAACTGAAACAGCCAAAGAATCCTGCAAATAAAGATGCGGATGACACGGGAGATTATGAGAATAACAATTCTCTGATCACAAAGTTTACCTGTGCGGGATATACATATCTGACTTGTGGTGATTGTCAGGATGAGGAAGAAGCACTCTTGGTGAAACAATACGGAAATGCATTAAAAGCTGATATTTTTAAATTGTCACATCATGCGTATGCATCCGGTAATACACCTGAATTTCTGGCGTGTGTACAACCGACCTATTCCTTTGGAGAGTCAACGCAGGCAACTAATTATCTGACAGACTCTAATGGAATGCAGTATCGTGTGACCAGAAAGGCAAGAGAGACAGCACAGCAATATGGTATCTGTTATCTGACTGGTGATGAGGGGCAGACGCTGCTTTATCATGTGACAACTTCTGGTATTACGATGCAGAAACTAAATGAGAATAATCAGGCGGGAGAAGTGTTTACAGGCTGGGTAAAGTTGTATGGAGCAGACGGTGTATATGAAAAATATGATTATTATTATTTGGGAAAAGATGGAAAGCCTGTAACCGGACTGCAGGAAATAGATGGAAAGAAATATTATTTTGGAAATGGCGGTTGTCTGGAAAAGGGAAATTATATAAAACAGGGTAATAAAGTTGTCTATAATGGCTGGGTCAAATATATGACTGGTAAAACCAGTTATGGAATGCGTTATTACGAGGAAAAAACCGGAGAAATGTATACAGGTATCCATACGATAAACGGAACCACTTTCTATCTGGATCCGCAGACAGGATACCGTTCAAGTGGAATCCAGTATGTAGATGGTAAATACTATCAGTTTGGAAACGGTGGCGATCTGAAAAAGAATACATGGTTTTTTGATCCACAGAAAAAGAAACATTATGCGGGTAAGGACGGTGTTCTTTATACCGGATTTAAAACGATCGCCAAAGAGAAATACTATTTTGATGATACTTCTTGTCTGGTTGTGGGTACTGCAAAGAACCCAATCTGTGAAATTAACGGAAAATATTATTATGTCACAAAGACAGGTAAGATCCAGACAAATAAAACATACGTAAAAAATGGCAAGAAGTATAAATTTAATAAAAAAGGTGTTATGACAAATGCACCCAAAGTAGCAAAAACAAAGATCAAAAAGGCAACAGCAACAACAGGCGGGATGAAACTGCAGTGGAAAAAGAACAAATCCGTGGCAGGATATGAGATTGCAATTGCAACAGAAAGAAAAGGATCTTATACAAAAGTAAAGACTATCAAAAAAAATAAAACAGTTTCTGCCAAAATCAAAAATCTAAAAAGCGGACAAACGTATTATGTAAAAATGAGAAGCTATAAGAAAGTAAATGGAATCTGCTTTTATTCCGGCTATAGTTCTGTTAAAACGGTTGTTGTGAAGTAAATACGGCCAAATGTGCCAAGATTGACAAATAAAAAGCCGACTGCTACACTATATGGGATAATGACGCAGGAAAGGATAAAAAATGGCCAAATTAATAGAAGATGTCAAAAAATATCATAAATATACCGTATATGCAGCCAAGTCTGAATTGAAGTCAGAGGTATCAACCTCTTATCTGAACTGGCTCTGGTGGATATTGGATCCATTGCTTTTTATGTGTGTATACAGTTTTGTATCTATTATAGTATTCGGTAAATCTGAAAAATATTTTGCCGCATTTGTTTTTGTGGGACTATCTGTTTGGAATTTTTTCAGTAAAACAGTAAATGCAAGTGTTAAAATGGTAAAAAGTAACAGTTCTATTGTCAGTAAGGTATATATTCCCAAATACTTTCTGATCATGCAGAGGATGCTGGTAAACGGATTCAAGATGATGATCAGCTTTGCGCTTGTGCTTGTGATCATGGCATTATACAGAGTTCCGGTCAGCTTTAAGATCCTGTGGTTTTTTCCACTGCTGTTGATCCTTTTGGTGATCACATTTGCAGTTTCCGTCATTGTAATGCACTTTGGTGTATTTGTGGAAGATCTTGCGAATCTTGTAAATGTATTTTTACGACTTGTATTTTATCTTTCCGGTATTTTTTATTCTATTGGAAAGAGAGTCCATGGGATTTATGGGGCTATTCTTTTAAAATGCAACCCGGTAGCACTTATTATCTCCAACATGCGGGATGTCATGCTGTATGATACAAAACCGATGTATCTGCTTTTGCTTGTATGGCTTCTGATCGGACTGGCAGTTTCCTGGATCGGAATCAAAGTGATCTATAAATATGAAAACAGTTACGTAAAGGTGATTTAGTTATGGCAAAGGAATGTGCAATTGCAGTCAATAATCTGCATATCAGATATCGTTGTATCAAGGCTTTCTCTATTAAGAAAAGCCTGTTTTCCCTGAAAAAATCAAAGACAGAAGTGTTTGAAGCTGTAAGAGGTGTTACTTTTGAAGTGGAAAAAGGAGAGATCCTTGGAATTGTCGGGAAAAATGGCAGCGGTAAGTCTACTATGTTGAAATCGATTGCCGGTATTTTTTCACCGGATGAGGGCACGATTGATCTGAAAGGAAATTCAGTTTCTCTTTTATCAATCGGTGTTGGCTTTCAAAAACAACTGACAGGTCGGGAAAATATTTTGCTGTCAGGTATGCTTCTTGGTTTCACGGAAGAGGAAGTTCGTGCCAAAATGGAAGATATTATTGAATTTGCAGGACTTGGGAAATTTATTGATATGCCTGTTAAAACTTATTCCAGTGGTATGTATTCTAAGTTGGCATTTTCCATTACAGCAAATCTGGAAACGGATATTATGTTGATTGATGAGGTGCTGAGTGTCGGGGATGCTAAGTTTAAAAAGAAAAGCTTTAAAAAGATGAAAGAACTGATTCAGGATGATAACCGGACAGTTATTATTGTTTCTCACAGCAGCGATACGATCCGGAAGCTGTGTAATAAGGTTTTATGGCTGCACGATGGAGAAATCCGTATGTATGGAGAAACAGAGGAAGTCATGGATGCTTATGATGCTTTTATGGACAAATAGATTGGAAAGCAGTAATGGGGTATTTACAGACACATTTTAAACGAAATGGAATAGGGAAAGGCTGTATCATGCTGGTCGCGAAGGTTATATATGCCTGTGTAAAAAGACCTTTCTATTCTGTTCTTCGGCATTTTTGCAGACAGGCAGATCCGGGTGTGATCCTTTTTGAGAGTAAACCGGATTTCTCGGACAATGCCAGAGTGCTTTTTTCCTATATGCAGGAAAAGATGCCTGAAAAGTATAAGATTGTCTGGCTGGTGGAAGATCCCGGGAAATATGAGGCATATGCCGGAAAGACAGTTACCTTTATCAGACGTACTACCCGCTATTCAGAACGTTATACGATGCAGGCAACACTCGCGGCGTGGCGCGCAGGTACGATTTTCTTTACCCACAGCCTGTATCAGATTTTTTATAAGCCACAAGGACAGCGCTGGATCAATTTATGGCATGGTTGTGGTTATAAGGCAGCTAAAGGACAAAGTGAGCATATCTGTTTTGATTATTGTCTGGTTCCGGGAAAATTGTTTATAGAGAGCAAAGCTGCTTTCTTTGCATGTGAAAAGGAAAAGCTCCTGACACTGGGATATCCGCGTTATGATCTGCTATTGTCTCCTTGTGATCGGGTAAGGCATTTCCTGACCGAAAAGAAGGCACAGACGAGTACAGACAAAGTTATCATATGGATGCCTACGTATCGAAAAACAGAAGATTCCCGCTTTGCGGAGCATATTGAACTGGGACGTTATGGACTTCCGTTTATCCATGACAGGAAGCAGATGAAACAGTTGAATCATTGGTGCAGACAGCGCCGTATTTTGCTCCTGATCAAACATCATATGATGGAAACAGAAGTGGTAGAGGAACAACTGACATGTGTGCAGTTTATTCAGGAATCGGATCTGGAAATGGCCGGGATTCAGCTTTATGAACTTTTAGGGCAGACAGATGCGCTTGTGACGGATTATTCTTCGGTTGCGGTAGACTATATGCTCTGTGACAAACCTATTGCTTTTCTTTTGGAGGACTACGAGACATATCGGAAAAACAGAGGATTTGTATTTGCCGATCCGCTTCAGTATATGCCGGGATATCATGTCAGAAAAGCAGAAGAACTTTTGAAGTTTTTAGACGATATTGTGCAAGAGTCAGATATCTATAGAGATATGCGCCAGAGTCTGATGAATCTGATGCATAACAGAACGAATGATTATTGTGGGCGGTTGTTAGCCTATTTAAATTTATAGAAACAGAGGGATCAATATGAATGCACTGTATAAAAAGCTGAGAAAAGTCGGTTTTTTGGGTACACTCTTATATTTGTTTTCCAAATTGTGGAATGCAATTGTAACAAAAAATCTTGTGAGGATCGGTAAAAAGAATCAAAAGATCGTGGAAAACAGAATGATATTTGTCAGTAATCCGGATTATGCGGATAACGGACGTGCCTTGTCTGATTTTTTGACGAGTCATCGTTATAACGATAAATATGAGATCGTTTGGATCGTAGAAAATCCCAGAGAATATAAAAGATTCAAGCAGAAAAATGTCAGATTTGTACGTGAAAAATTACATTTTTCCAATGATAGAACTGCTGTTTCACAGCTTCTTGTTTATCATGCCAAATATATCATATATACGCATTCTGTCAGATGGACGGAAAAAAGAGACGGACAGTTGTGGCTGAACCTGTGGCATGGCTGTGGGTATAAATCAGCAAAGGGCGACAGTGATTTTATCCAGTTTGATTATGCACTTGTTCCAGGAGAAGTTTTTCGGGATACAAAAGCAGAATTTTTTAATTGTGAAAAAGAAAAATTTCTGCCTATCGGATATCCCAGATATGATGTTATGCTTGGAAACGACAAAAATGGAAAGCAGTTTTTTTCGAAACTTTTGCCGGATTACAAAAAGGCTGTTATGTGGATGCCTACTTATAGGAAGTCAATCCGTTCTTATTTGAATGAAGATACACTTGTCAGTCCGTTTGATATTCCGCTCATGTATTGTAGAAAGGACTGGATGAATCTGGACACATTCTGCAGACGGCGCGGTATTTTGCTGGTTGTAAAACGGCATTATCTGCAAAAAATTTATACCATGGACAGAATCCGGTTTACCAATGTGTTTTTTATTGATGATGATACATTAAAAAATGCGGATGTGCAGCTATATGAAGTTCTGGCAGCAACAGATGCCCTGATTACCGATTATTCTTCTGTGGCGATCGATTTTATGTTGATGAACCGTCCTATCGGATTTACACTGGATGATTTTGACGGATATAAAAATTCAAGAGGCTTTGTGTTTGATGATCCGCTGGAATTTATGCCGGGACATCATATGTTCTCTTATGAGGATATGGAAAGCTTTTTACAGGATGTTGCTGATGAAAAAGACCTATATGAACAGAAACGTCTTACTGTTATGCCCAAGGTACATAACAGAACAGAACAGTATTGCCAGCGTATAGCAGATACATTGCAATGGTAACCGCATAGAAATCGGAGAAGTAACATGAAAGCGAATATAGAGGTAGAAGAGGTTATAAAACAGACCCCTGTGCAGAAAGCGCAGGCGATCATAAAAGAACAGGGCAGATGGAAAGGCTTCTGTAGTCTTGTAAATTTGGGCTGGTATGTATTTCATACAGATCCTAAGGTTAAAAGAATCAGAAAAAACGGGATTAAAGTAGACCGAAAGAGCATTGTATTGGAGGATGCAGGTGGGGACTTCGCAAGAAGTGATATTGGCATCTTATTTGCGTACTTATTACAAAACGGATATAATCGGAAATATCGGATTTCAATTGTGACGGCAAGACCGGAGTATTTTCAGAAATATAAGAAGATCCGTAATGTCAGGATATACAGAAGACGTACTAAAAATGAGGAGCATGTATGTTTTCAGACTTTTAAGCTGGAAGCCGGTGCGGGATATGTGTTCTTTACGGACAGGTGTACAGTCACAAGTACGAAAAAGGATGATCAGGTTTACATATTGCTTGATCCATCCTGTAATGTGTTGAAGCAGAATAAAACAGATGGAGTCGGGATCGTTTTGGACTATGCAATACTCAGTCAGAAGGCACTCTGTTATACAAAGTCTGAGTATTTTGACTGGATGGAAGAACACATGCTGCCACTTGGCCGTCCTTGTTATGATGTGCTGCTTGACCAGTTCCAGCCGGATGGCGAGAAGCAGATGGCTGATCTCAAAAAGAAAAAGAGGATATTGTGGGCTCCAATGAGCAGAACGGCAGATCAGCTCAAGGCATATCAGGATCCTATGTCTCTTTTGATCGGGCTGCCGGGACTTACGGATGTCCGTGACCTGCATAAATTGGATGATTTTTGTGCAGAACGGAATGTAGAGTTGTATGTGGATGCTGTGATAAATGGAGTAGCTTCCGCATGTATCAATAAAGAATGGAAGGCATTGCATTTCGTGTCACAAATGGATTATAATTACTTCAATATTGTGGCTAGTATGGATGCATTTATCGTGGATTATGGTGTGGAGGTTTTTGATTTTCTGCTTTTACACAAACCAATGGCATATATGCTTAGGGATGAAAAAGAAATGCAGCGGATCGAGGGCTTTGCTTTTGTGGATCTGAAGCAGGTTATGCCCGGACAACATTTATACAATATAGAGGATGTACAAGCGTTTATATGCGCTGTTGCTAAAAAAGAAGATCCTTACCAGAAGGAACGGGATGTGCTTTATCAGAGTATGCCACAGTCAAAACAGTACTGTAAGGATATTTTGGACAGATTCCAGATCAAGTTGTAGACAGGAGAAGGAAACGTGGAGAAAATTGTAGGATTTACCGCAGGAACATTTGATATGTTCCATGTCGGACATTTGAACTTATTAAAAAATGCCAAGGAAAGATGCGATTATCTGGTGGTTGGTGTTAATTCGGATGAACTTGTGATCAATTATAAACATAAGAAACCGGTTGTGCCGATTGAGGAACGGGTACAGATCGTAGAGGCGATCAAATATGTGGATCAGGTTATTGTGACTGATACACTGGATAAAAAGGCCGTGTGGGATAAGATCGCGTATTCCCGGCTTTTTATCGGAGATGACTGGAAGGGCTCTGACAGATGGAATAAAACCGAAGAAGAAATGAAACAGTATGGCGTGGAGGTTGTATATCTTCCATATACGAAGACAACGAATTCTACACTTCTGCGAGAAAAATTATTGAGCAAGTAAGGGAGCTTATATGAAAATTTGTTTCTGGACAACCAGCATTTTTGAACTGGGTGGAATCAAGCGTGTTACAACGATCCTGGCAAATGAACTTGTAAAAGAGCATGATGTTTCAATCGTTACTTTCGAAAAAAGATCACAGGAAAACAGAGCCATGTACGGACTTTCACAGCAGATCAAAGTGGAATTTGCCAGAGGAAAGGATCTGAAGGATAATCGTTCCAATCCGGCAAGATATGCGAGAAGCGTACTGCGTCATCTGAATGATAAGACGGGGATATTTGATCATCCGGGACAGGAAGAATTTTTGCGGAATATATTTTATCCAACCCGTGTGCGCAATGCATGGATCACATATTTTAATAAAAAGAAATATGATGTGATCATTGCAACGGCAGGTCTGAGTATGAACCTGGCTGTTATGGCAGATCAATTAAATGCGCAGACAATTGGCTGGCAGCATAACCGGTATGATGTATATGTTAATCAGAAAAATAAATTGTTCTGGAAGAAAGAATCACTGATCCGAAAGTATTTTCCGAAACTGGATCATTACGTGGTATTAAATGATTTTGATAAGGCCGAATACAAAGAAAAACAGGGAATTGACTGCGTTTCCATGTGTAACCCACGAAGTGTGGTCAGTGAAAAAAAGGCAGCGCTGACTGAAAAGAACTTTTTTGTGGCAGCCAGACTCAGTGAGGCAAAAGGGTTTGATCTTCTGATGGATTCTTTTTATCAGTTTTGTCAGCAGGATGATGAATGGAAGCTTGTGATTGCGGGAGACGGTGAACTACGGGAAGAGATCATAGATCTTGTTTGGCAGTATGGCTTGCAGGAGCGGGTTGTATTTACAGGTATGACCAATCAGGTGGAAAAATACTATCTGAATTCTTCCGTTTATCTGATGCCTTCCAAATGGGAAGGATGGGGACTTGTGGTTATTGAAGCTTTTGAGATGGGGCTTCCCGTTATCGCATATGATATCGTACCAATGGATGTATTGATCACGAATGGATACGATGGTATCATTGTGGAAAAATTCGATGCAGGTAAATATGCGGCTGCAATGCTAGAACTTGCACATAATGATGAACTTCGAAAGGAAATGGGAAAAAGAGCTGTCGAGACGGCAAGAAAATTTTCAGCACCAAAGATCGCACAACTGTGGATCGACATGATAAATGGAAATTAACAGAAACGGCAGGATAAGGTATGCAAATCTGTTTGAAACTGTATGATAAAATGAAACGTTTAATGGGGCATGATTCCTTGCGGGATCTATGCTCCTATTGTCGTTTTGTCAGAAAAAATAATAATACCATCACAGAGACCAAAAAACAAGAATCTGCAGATAAGAAAGCAGGAGAGGCGATGCCTCTTTCGGTGGTCTGGTATGGAGGAAATTTGAACCAGAATGGTATGACCACTTCCCTGATCAATTTAATCGCACATCTGCCCGTGGGCAAATATCAGCATATCATTTTATACGATGCGGCAAAGGTAGCGGATATACAAAAATTATATCAGTTGTTTCCTAAAGGAACAAAATTGCAGGCGTTTAGCGGAATCAGGCCTCTGCCGGCTGAAATATGGAATCGTTTTCTGTATTACGGGTTGGGGATACGGACGAAGAAGATAAGACAGAGTATGGATATTATGTTTTCCAGAAATGCAAAGGAATATTTTGACACTGCAGAAAATACCTGTTTGATTCAATTTACCGGTTATGACAGGGACGTGATCGGATTATTTGCAAATGCACAGGCTGACAGGGGCAGAATGATTTTTGTACACAATGACAAGGCAGCGGAAACGATCGGTAAAAAGGGAGAAGACGGGAAATTTTTGGCGGAATATCTGCCCAGGTTTGATAAGGTTATTCCCGTCACAGCGGATATTGAGCAGGGGATTTTTGCACTTTCTGTCAATCCGGGGCAGTGTGCTGTTGTGAATAATTACCATGATGATATGCGGGTAAAAGAAAGAAGCATGGAACCGGTTGCGTATCAGGAGACAACAAAAGCGACGCATACGGTGAAAGAACTGGAACAAATCTTGGAAAATAAAGAGGATAAGTTTATTACTATAGGCCGTTATGTACCGCAAAAGGGTCATATGATGCTGCTTGAAGCATTTGCGGCATATCAGAGCGAAAATCCAGCCACATGGTTGATTATCATCGGCGGCTATGGTACGCTTTATGAAGATACGTTACAGAAAGCAAAGAAACTGGGAATAGCAGATCGGGTAGTGCTGATCCAGCATATGGAAAACCCGATGCCGGTACTTTCCAAATGTCAATTATTTATCTTAAGTTCTCTGTATGAGGGGCAGGGACTGGTGCTTTTGGAAGCTGATTCCTTGCATATTCCGGTTATATCCACAGATATTCCGGGACCGCGTGGTTTTATGAAACAGTATCATGGAACACTTGTAAGGCCGGATAAAGATGGGATATTGGAGGGAATGCGGGCTTATCAAAAAGGACTTGTGCATACGCTCAACATTGATTATACAGCATATAATGTACGGTGTATTGCAGCAATGACAGAACTGTTGGATGGAAAATAAAGGAGACGATTATGAAACGTGTGATTACATATGGAACCTTTGATCTTTTACATTATGGACATATCAATTTACTCAGAAGAGCAAAAGAACTGGGCGATTATCTGATCGTGGCATTATCCACGGATGAATTTAACTCTGTTGAGAAAAATAAGATCTGTTATTTTAGTTATGAGCAGAGAAAAAGTCTGTTAGAGGCGATTCGTTATGTGGATTTGGTTATTCCAGAGGAAAACTGGGAACAGAAAAGGCAGGATGTTAAAGAATATCATATCGATACATTTGTCATGGGAGATGACTGGAAAGGAAAGTTTGACTTTCTAAAGGATTCGTGTGAGGTGGTATATTTGCCACGCACACCTGAAATATCGAGTACACAGATCAAGAAAGATCTGGAAAAAAGAAGTAAAAAAAGGTAGCGCAAGCTGCCTTTTTAAAATTGTCATTGACTAACAGGATATCCGTTTGCTATACTTACAACCACAAAGTGAATCTTATATAAGAGCAGTGCTTCTTATATCTTACGACGATCAGTCGGTCATGGCATTTCAGCCAAAGATTTCACGACACTACAAATTATCAATCAAGAAAGCGGAGAAAGGGAACCGGTATCTTTCTGTGTCCTTTTTTCCGTAAAAGGAGGAAACATGAAAAGAAAAGTATGTAAATGGGTAACCTGCTGCGCGCTCAGCACTGCCCTGTTTGCAGGAAGCCTGCTGCAGCTGCAGGCAGCTTCTGCAGCAGGAGGAACAGAGACGGTATCGGAAAATGCGACCTTGTCAGGCAACACGGCAGGATCTGAGGAGGAAATGGAATTGCAGGAAAATATGTCAGCAGAGGAGGACTTGTTTGCAAAGAATCCGCTGTCCCTGACAGAAGAAGAACTGGAATATTGTCTGAACGCGTATGGGGATGAAGAACTGGCGGTATGGTTGTGCGGTCTGACCGTGGATGAGCAGAAGCAGCTGTTGGAAAAGTCTGCTCGTCTTTCAGAAACCTTGGATTATTATGGCAAGGATATCTGCAGGGAATGTGGACTACTTACAGGTGCCCATTTTACTGACAATATGCAGTACTATCGGTCGCTCGCATCCTGTGACAGGGTAGGCGCTACTAATTTTTCAAGTACATGCGGTTATTATTATATTGTATTCGACGGATCGCAGGCTGGTAAAGCCACGGTAAAGATCAGCAATATTGATAAGACAAAGCAGATTTCCCAAAGGCAGACATCTATGAGCACTACTGTTTCTGGCGCAAAATACAATCTGAAAGTGACCGGAGGTGGAACGCATACTTATCATATCGTTTCTCAAAAGGAGGAAGCTCTGGCGGATGTGAAAACGCTGAAGGGCGGCGGAAAGATTTCTTATCCGCATGCTATAATCCGGTTTTCCATGACGAAGCCGTTAGGTTATGCCCTGACGGTAGAACCGGCTACAGACAAGGACAGCAGCAGTCGTGGATTAACCTATCCGATCAATGCAACAGATCATGCAGACAGTGCCTATAAAGGTGTCCGTTATATCAAATCCGCTTCTTACAGTGGAGATCGGGAGTATGAAAAAGAAAATACGGTTAATTTTGAACAGCATATATATCTTCCTACAAATGCGGGAGTGGGAAGTACAGCGATCACTGATCCGACAAAAATCCATCACATGGCATTTCATTTTTCTGTTTCTCCGGCGGAATATAAGGTTGTTTACGATGGTAACGGTGGCAGCAGTGTTCCTGCCGGTTTGAACTGTAAGTATGATGAAACTGCCGTATACCCGGCAGCACCGGGAAATTCTCCCGGATATACGATCACTGTAAACACAAATGGGGCGGAAGGAATGGTTAGTCCCGTTACAGCGTTCAGAAGTTTCTTAAACTGGGGAGATGCAGGTGCAGTTCCGGGGGCTGCATTCCGTAATCTGACAACAAAAAATGGGGCAGTTATTACAAAATATGCGAACTGGAGCAAGACAGCAGTTTATACGCTGCCTGCGCAGCTGCATCGGGAATATACAATTACCTACAATACAGACGGAGGAAATTGCGAACAGGCTATGAGCGTTTCGAGAGCAGCTTTTCTTGGCTGGTATGCGGATGCAGAAAAAAAGACAAAGATCGGAGATCCGCTGCAAAAGGTAACAGTGGCAGGTGATGGTATCATTTATGCAGGCTGGGGAGTGGGAGAAACCGTTCTGCTGCCGGATGTAAAAAAAGAAGGATATCATCTGCTGGGCTGGGCAGAAGAAAATAATATGGAGAAACTGTATCAGCCCGGTATGCATTACAGCCCGGGGCAAAGTCATACATTGTATGCGAAGTGGGAAGCGGATCGCTATCTGCTGCGGATTGATCCGGCAGGCGGTAATATTTTGGAGGATCAGATAAAGGATTTTGTCAAAAAAGAAGCCGGATATGAAAGGGTATCAGACTATGAAGAGAAGATTGACCTTCCGCTACCGGTCAAAACAGGGTATGTGTTTAAAGGATGGCGGACAAAGGAAGGCCTGCTTCTGACGGAATCCGCAGAAAACCTGACAGGGGGAGAAAACGGTGTGATCACACTGCAGGCTGAATATGCCCCGACCTTTGTAACTTATGAGGTGCAATATTATCTGCAGCCGGATGAAAAAGAAACAGATCTGCAAAAGTATGTGGCGTATTATCCACAGGAAGAGGGGCAGGAGAAAAAAGCGCTTGCAGATACACAGATCAGGGTCTTTCCGATTACCATAAATGGCTATGAAAAGCCGGACAGCCGGCTTATAACTGTCAGGGCAGACAGCAGCACTGTAGTAAAATTTTATTATCGGAAGCTGGCTGCAGGTACAGAAAAAACAGCTGAAGAACAGGAAAATGATGATCAGGGGCTTTCCATGGAACTGCAGAAAAAGATTCTGGAAGCGTTAGAGCAGGGATCTTCCACGAACTATACAATTGAAGAAGTGATATATACACTGCATAAGAACGAAGATGGTACGCTGACAATTCGGTTAAACGGTTCGACAGGACAGGAAAAACTGGTCATACCGGATGTGATCAAGGTAGCGGGAAAAACTTTGACCATCACGGAAATTGCGGAAAAAGCATTCTATGGACAGTGTGAACTGAAAGAAGTCGTAATGGGAAGCGGTATTACAAAGATTGGAAAGAGCGCATTTGAAGATTGTAGAAAGCTTAAGAAAGTGAATATAGGGAACAATGTGACCGTGATAGAGGAGAGCGCGTTTAAAAACTGTGCGGCACTTGAAAGGATTACGATATCGGAGGCGGTGCTCCGGATTGGCAGTCATGCTTTTGAAGGATGTAAGAAACTGAAAAGTCTGGTCTTGAAAGAAGGGTTACTGCAGATTGGAAATAAGGCGTTTTACAAGTGTAGTGCTCTAAAAAATGTGAAAATACCGGGAAGCGTATTGCAGATAGGGAAATATGCATTTGCAGACTGTAAGAAGATAGGCAAATTCTCATTTGCACAAAATGCTTCTCTGATGCGTATTGGAGACGGTATGCTGCAAAATGCATCATCTCTTTCCAAAATAAAACTGCCGGGCAGATTGCGGAGTATTCCGGATCATACATTCCGTAATGCCGTGAAACTGGAAAACTGTCAGATTGGTAGCAGTGTAACAAAAATCGGAAACAGTGCTTTTCAGGGATGCAAAAAACTGCAGAGACTGATACTGCCGGGGCAGGTGCAGACGATCGGGAAGCGGACATTTTATCAATGCAAAAAACTGAAAAAGGTGACAATACGAACCGTGCAGCTTAGAAAAATCGGAAAAGAAGCATTCAAAGGCTGTGCATCAAAGATACAGTTTGCGGTTCCAAAGGGAAAGCAGACTGTATATGCAAAGCTTTTAAAGGGAAAATATGGAAAATAGAAAATTATTCTATTGCAGACATGGGCTGGCAGGTTTTCTGTCAGTCTGTGTCCTGCTGGTATTTTTGAAAAATCCGGTCCTGGCGGCAGACAGTTTTTCGGTCATGGAGTGGAACAGGGAGCTGCAGGCACTGGAAAGCCTTGGAAGAAAAGCAGGTAATGAGATAATGTCTGAGCAGCATACACAGACCGTGACAGGACAGATCCCGAAAAGCTATGATCCGAGACAGAAGCAGATGGTAACACCTGTCAGAGATCAGGGGGATCTGGCACTATGCTGGGATTATGCGGGAATTGCGCTGATGGAATCGGCACTTCTGATAAAAGGATACAGGGGAGCGGACGTGGATCTGTCCGAGCTGCACGGCGCATATGCCACATACCATCTGCAGGCAGACGGCAGTTCTTTTTCGCAGTTCTGCAGACGGACAAATACCAGAACGGCAGTGTTTGAAGCTGCACTTGCCGGAATGGGACCTGTACCGGAAACGGAAGTACCGATGCGGCAGATCACGGATGATTTTATGCTGCCTGAGCAGGAGCTTTACAGGCAGCAATATAAAGTGCTTTCTGTAGGAACGCAGCCGCTGGCAGATGCAGATGCCTGCAAGCGCCGGATCCTGCAGACAGGAGGGCTGATGATCAGTTATTACAGTTATGGACTTTATTATCGAGACCGAGCGGACGGATCGGGAGACAGTTCTTATTATTTTCCCTATGTGACGAAGCGTCTGAACCATACTGTCGAGGTGGTGGGCTGGGATGATACATACGGATCGGAGCATTTTGTAAAGAAGCCCCAAAAAGATGGTGCCTGGCTGGTGAAAAACAGCTGGGGACAAAAGGGATATCAAGGCGTGGGCAGTGGCTTTTACTGGATTTCCTATGAAGATGGCAGCCTGCAAAAGCAGCTTGTACTCTCTGTGCAGATGTCGGAGAAGCTGGTGCAGATAAAGCCACCGGCGGCAGAAAGCAGCAGGCAGGAAGAGAAGCAGGAGGAAGAGGAAAAAGTCATTTCTGATCCGCCGCCCACATGGGAAGAAAGAAAAGAATGCGCGCTCTGGCAGATGCCCGTTATAGAAGAAATACAACCGGGTAGAAAACATGCAGTCAAGGATAGATTATCCATGCAAAGGAAACTTGTAAACCGCTTCTAAATTCACTATATTGTAATTATGGAAAGGCGGTGTAAGGATGGAGGAAATGACAGAAAAAGAATTGATCACGGTATTGATCGATAAATACACAGATTTACAACGGATCAAGAAGGCAAATAACAACGTAGAAAATGAAGAACTGGAATATCAGATCAGGGCAACCACGGCAAAGCTGTCTTCCATGGGAGTGGATGTGGAGGATCTGACATTATAGCATACTCAGGAGCAGATACAGGGAAGAATATTAAGAATTGCAGAAGAAGACGTTAAGAATTGACGCATTTCTCCATTTCCGGATTTTAAAGTGCTAAGATGGGCACGACAAGATAGGAAATCCTATAAGAGAAAAGGAGAGAATGTTATGAAGAGAAAATGCGGAAAGCTTGCGGTATTTTTTCTGCTTGCTCTGTCGTTGCTGGCAGGCTGCGGTAAAAAGGCAGAAGATCCGGCGAACGGAAAAGGACGGTATGAGGAGACGGAGATCGCACTCCCGGATGTAGCGGGAGAGTTTGTACAGATCTGCCGGGAAGATGAAAAGGTAGTTCTGTATCAAAGACAGGAAAAAGGGGACAATGTTTCGCTGAAGCGTTTTGTGATGGATCCACAGACAAAGACCTTCGCGGAGGATACTCCCGCAGGGATGGCACAGCTTACGCTGCCGGCAGATGCTTATACGCTGAAGATCAGAAAGGCAGATGCAGTTTATTATGTGTACTATGATGCGCAGATAGATGATGAAAACCTGCAGGGATTTTTGTATACCTGTGATGACACAGGCATGGCAGAGGTCACGCCGGAAGGCTGGGCAGAGAAAGACCCGCAATATGGGTTTGTGGATACTCCGGAAGATATTGCGGTTACAGATCATGCAGTCATTGCACTTTTTTATACAAAAATAGAACGGTATGACAGGCAGACACTGTCACTTGCCGAATCAAGACCATTGGAAGGTGAACGATATGAAGCACTGATCGGAATGGGTGACAGCTATGCACTGATCATAGATGGAGACAGCGGAACCATGCAGGGGATCGGGATCTGCCCGGAGGACAGTATCAAGGTGATATCGCAGGTGGATATTTCCAGCAAAAAGAGCGGAAGCTGCGCAGCGGATGCAGATGCTGCGGGCAATCTGATCGTGGCAAATGCGGACGGCTTGCACCGGAAAGCAAAGGATGCCGGGCAGTTTGAAGATCTGCTGGATGGCAGCTATATGTCATTCGGTCTGTCAGACAGCTGGTGCCGTGGCATGACAAGCGATATGTCTGACGGTACAAACGAAGTCTATTATGCGCTGTTTCAAAATGATCAGGGACAGAAGTTGTATCAGTATGCCTATAATCCGGAACTTCCCCTGAAACCGGAAAAAGAACTGACGGTTTATACTTTGTATGATCAGGCTACGATCAATCAGGCTGCAACCCTTTTCCAGAAAAAGCATCCTGACACAATGGTTTCCGTACATGTTGCATGTGCAGACACTGATGATAAGGAAGCGGAGACGCAGCGTAACCGCCTGATGACTTCGCTGGCTGCGGGAGACGGGGAAGATGTGATCGTGCTGAGTGGTCTGGATGATAATGCGCTTGCCAAAAAGGGCGTTCTGATGGATCTGTCGGATATCGTAACGCCAATGGAAGAAAACGGAGAGCTTTTGCAGGCAATCGTAGACGGAGAAAAGGCTGCGGACGGAAAGCAGCAGATTCTGCCGGTCAGATTTGCACTGCCCCTGCTTCTTTCCAAAGAGAAAAGAGCATCTGAAATGACAGATCTGGCAGCACTTGCAAAGGCAGCAGAGCAGACGGACGGAAGCCTTTTGGGTACGTTTACCGGAGAAGATCTTGTGGAGACCTTTGCGCCTTATTTTATGCCGGACATCATAAAGGATAAGCAGCTGGATACAGAAAAGCTGCGCACGGTACTTCAGGAGCTGCAGACGATCGCTGCGCACTGTGATATGGTGGAAAAGTACAAAAAGGGAGAGCGGGCGAGCAATGAATGGGATCTGCCTTCTGCCATGCAGGCTGTGCTCTGTCAGATTTCCGGCTTTAACGATGCCATGTTTGATCTGGCGATCATCAATCTGGTAAAGGGTGATTATACAAGCTTTGAAAATGCTTATATACCGACTGTGGAAATCGGTGTAAATGCAAATACGAAGCAGGCTGACCTGGCAAAAGAATTTGCAGCCTTTGTGATGAGCAGAGAAGTACAGGACGGTGATTTTTACGACGGATTTCCGGTCAATAAAGAATCCCTGCATATGCAGGTAAGTCTGGACCGTTCCGATTACGCTGCCTATACGACGATCGAAGGAGCCGACGGGCAGGAGATCGGACTGGATATTGAGCCGATCAAAGCTGCAGATGCGGATAAGCTGGAAGCCTTATGTGATTCTCTTTCTAAGAAAACCGTGAAGGATGCCAAGGTTTTGGAGGAACTGAAAAAGTCAGTGCCTGATTATCTGCTTGGCAGACAGTCTTTGGACGACACGATCAGTAAGATACAGGACGGTGTCAAGATTTATCTGGCGGAGTAAAGAATCATTTCTGCCGGTTATGCCCTCTTGTTTCCTTTCGCTGGCGTATGCTATACTGAAGCTGCGCAATGGAAGGAAACAGGGGGCATATTTTGTTCCGGGGTGCTTTGAAACCTGAAAGTGGAAAATGATGCAAAGAAAAACAGATATCACCAGAAAAAAACTGTATAAAAGCCGGAAAAAGATTCTTGCACTTGCTCTGGCGGCTGTGATGTTCTCAGATATTTCTATGCCTGTTTATGCAGACCGGAGCAAAAGTGTCACATCCCTGCCACAGGAGCAGGAAACCATATCCGGAAATGCGACAGGCTATACGGACCTGGATTTTGAACTGCCGGAGGATCAGGCAGAGCGGGAAAATGGGATCGCGGCATTTTCGTTGGAAGCGGATAGGGCAGGAGCGGTTTCAGAAAATGAGATACCTGCTGTTTACCGTTCGGATGCGGCAATAGCAGATGGACAGGTGGTAAGCTATCTGCCATCGGCATTCCGTGATCAGAATCCCTATGGGATCTGCTGGACATTTTCTGCGCTGGCAGCCTGTGAGGCTTCCATGATACGGAACGGACTGGCAACAGGCACGATCGATCTGTCAGAACGCCAGCTTGCTTATTATTTCTATAACAAGGGAAATACAACAGATGCAAAGGGCGGTACAACGGGTGATTATAATGAAGCTGCCATGGAGGGGAAAAATTATCTGACCCAGGGCGGAAATACGCTGCTTACCATGTGGCATCTTGTCAGCTGGTGCGGACCGGTTGCAGAGGAAAAGGCACCGTACAGCGGGCTTGCTGCAGATAGCAGCGCAGATGTGAACGGCCTTTTGGGAGCAGCTAATTCGACCGGCGCAGCTTACGGGGAAGATGCATGCCATGTACAGAATGCCTTTCTGATCAATATGGGAACAGCTGCGGATGTGCAGAGGAAACAGGAAGTGAAAAAACTGATCATGCAGTATGGTGCACTGGGGATAAGCTATTATTCTTCGACCAGCATCCAGTATGACGATCCTGTGCATGACAGCTATTATAATCCAAATGTAACAAGAACCAATCACGCAGTGGCTGTCATTGGCTGGGATGATACATTTCCGAAGGAGAATTTTGCGCAGCAGGCACCGGGGGATGGCGCATGGCTGATCCGTAACAGCTGGGGCGATGAGAAAACGGGCTGTGCACAAAACGGCAATTTCTGGCTGTCCTATTATGATGCATCCATTAACAGCACAGAAACTACGACAAGATATGCTTATGTGTTTGATGCGCGGGCAACGGATAATTATGACAATATCTGTCAGTATGACGGAGATGCGGGAATATCGATGCTTACCTTAACAGGCGGGGCAAAAGCCTCCAACCTGTTTGCTGTGACAGAAAAAGGAGGAGAGATCCTGCGGGCAGTCGGGATCGGGATCGGACAGACGGACACAGGCTGCACCCTGACTGTTTATAAAAATCCGGAAATGGGGAACCCGCAAAGCGGGACACTTCTGCTGACACAGAATGTACATCTCACATATCCCGGTTATCATACGATTCCACTGACAGAAGCACTGCCATTTGAGGAAGGGGACAGATATGCGGTCGTATATGAGTTTGCCGATGCAGTTTCTCTTTATATCAGCAAGGACAGTCAATATACGAGTGGCGGAAATCCATTTATTTCCGTATCTACTTATGAAAATCCGGGTGTGAGTTTTTTATACCAGACAAAATGGGAGGATCTGTCGGAGAAGACGATCCGGACGACAAGTGGCAGCGTAGAAGGTGCTATCCTGCGGATCAAAGCATACACGGACAACAGAGTGCCATCTCAGGAGCCGGACGTTTCACCAAATCCGTCTCCGACGCCGTCTGCTTCCCCGAGCTATTCACCGTCACCTGCCGTTTCGCCGGATCCGTCATCTACGCCTTCTCCGACGCCGTCTCAGGAGCCGACAGTTGCAACACTGACGGCATTAAAGCTTGACCGGGAGAAGCTTACCTTGCAGATCGGTAAACAGACGTCCCTGACAGCGACACCAACCTACTCTGCAGAAGGTGCGACGCCGTGGATGGTATATTGGAAATCGGATCATCCGGAAGTGGCATCCGTAAACGACTGCGGAGAAATTATTGCAAAAAAGACTGGAAAAGCTGTCATTACTGTGTATAATGGTACGGTAAGAGCAACGTGTACGGTTGTTGTACCACCGGATAAGCCTAAGGTAACGGCGTCTGTTTCCGGGAAAAAGCTGAAGCTGAGCTGGAAAAAGGTCAGCGGTGCTTCCGGTTATGCAATCTACCGCCTGAACGGCGGCAGCTATAAAAGGATTAAAACAGTCAAGGCATCGACAAGACAGGTCACACTTGCTTTGGCAGACGGTAAGCAGGCATATTCGTACCGCGTCTGTGCATATCGGACGATAGACGGCAAGAAATATTATGGCGGGAAGTCCGGTGTAAAAACAGCGGTTTCGACGGTTTCTTCTCTGCAGGCAAAAGCGGTGCGCGGCAAAGGAATAAAGCTCACATGGAAAAGTCTGAAAACTGTGGATGGTTATGTGATCTATCGGAAAACAGGAAAAAACGGCAGCTATAAAAAGATCAAAACGGCAGCTGACAAAAAGAGCAGCGGCTATACGGATAAAACAGCCAAAAAAGGAAAAACGTATTATTACAGGATCAGGGCGTATCGTCTGCTGGATGGGAAAAAGGTGTATGGCAGTTATGCGCGGAACAGAAAGGTAAAAGCAAAGTAAGGAAAGCATATGTCAACAAAATTAGTCAAAAACAGTCAAAAAAAGCAACAGGAAAGTACAGCGGCAGAAGTTCTGCAAAACCTGCTGGAATATTTAACCGTTTTATTTGGCATTATTATGGCAGGCGTACTTGTCTTTTATATGCAGGAAGGCTATGTGAAGATCGGTACGGCAAAGTTCAATGTCTATGCACATGTCTGTGTATTTGGAATGCCGCTTCTGCTGCTGCTTGCCATATTCTGGCTGTTGACGGAAAAGCAGGAAAAACAGAAAAAATTCAGGCAGCGTTTTTCGACAACGGATCTTTTTCTGCTGGCATTTCTTTTACTGGCGCTGATCAGTTTCGTTGCAAGCGGAGATCTGAAAGCCTGCTTCTGGGGGTATGACGGTTGGTATATGGGACTGTTTGCACAGCTTACCTTCGTATTGCTGTATTTTGTCTTTTCACGGTTTTGTAAGGACGGAAAGCTTGTGCTGACGGCACTTTGTCTGTTTGCCGCATATGCGTTTGTGATCGGTATCCTGCACAGGCTGCTGATCGATCCGATCGGTGTATATGATAATATTTCCGATTTCTATAAGAACCAGTTTTTGTCCACAATGGGGCAGGCATCCTGGTATTCCAGCTTTGTCTGCAGTATTTTGCCGCTCGGCGTGATCTGTTTTTATCTGGCGCAGAAAACATGGGTACGTGTCTGCAGCGGTATTTTCACCTTTATCGGTTTTATGACACTGGTGTCACAGAATACAGACAGTGCTTATATAGCAAGTACTGCGGTATTTTTACTGCTTCTGTTTGTCTCGGTAAAAAGTGCGGGGCGCATGATCCATCTGTGCGAGATCGGTCTTATGTATTTTCTGGCACCGAAAGCAATGTGGCTTTTATTAAAAATACATCCAAATGAAATACTGGAGCTGGATACGATCAGCAATACACTGCTATTTGACAGCAGAGTCTGGATCCTTCCGGTGATCTGCCTGCTTTTCATGGCATTTTTCTATCTGCTGGACAAAAAAGGGAAATATGCCACAAATGTGATGGTGGTAATCCGTAATATCTTTTACGGACTTGTCGTGGCAGGGATCCTTTTCAGTATATTGATACTTGTATTAAGTGCAAAAGGAAAGCTTTCGGGTATCTTTCTGATGCTCTCGGAAAAGATCCCTTATCTGACATGGGAAGCACAGTGGGGGAATGGACGAGGATTTACATGGTCATTTACCGGAAAGATGATTGCGGAAATGAGTCTGCCGCGTAAGCTGTTCGGTGTGGGACCGGATCATTACGCGGGCTATGCATACAGTCTGTATGAAGATATGTTGAATCAGATGTGGGGCAGTAATGTCCTGACTAATGCCCACAATGAATGGGTCAATATGATTGTTGATTATGGTTTCCTTGGTGCAGCGGCTTATATCGGATTTTTCCTGTCAGCCCTGGTACGGTTTGTAAAAAACAGCGAAGACAGTCCGGTGCTTTTATGTGCTGCGGGCTGCATTGTATCCTATATGGGTCACAACCTGTTCTGTTATCAGCAGGTGCTCTGCACGCCGTTTGTTTTTTTGATTATCGCACTTGCGGAGTATCAGCTCCGCCGGAAAGCCGATCATGAATCCGCGTAAGCAGTTTTTGCCTGTCGGTATCGTCAAGTGTACTGTACTGCAAAAAGGTGAGTTTCAGTTCGTGCAGTTTTTTTCCGCAGGCAGGACAAATTTTTTTGTGCCCGTTTAAAATATGGATCTTATCACAGGTAATACAATAATGCACATATAGCATGGCAGTTCTCCTTTGTTTAGGGATACTTTTTATTGTGATGGCATGGTATCAAAACGTCAAGGAGAACCGGTCGACGGATTATGACAGGAACAGGCAAAAGAATGTAATAAATAAATAATGCATTTTTTATAAAGATGTATTAAAATATAACTAACTAAGGTACAGAAACGTACGAAATAACAGGAGGGAATAAAATGAGAACATACCTTGTAACAGGAGGAGCCGGCTTTATTGGATCCAATTATATTCATTATATGTTCAAAAAATATGACAACGAGATCCGCATCATCAATGTGGATGCTTTGACATATGCAGGCAATCTGGAAAATTTAAAGGACATCGAAAACAGAGAGAATTATACATTTGTAAAGGCTGATATCTGCGATAAAGAAGCAATTTCCAAAATTTTTGCGGAAAATGACATCGACCGCGTGGTACATTTCGCGGCAGAGAGCCATGTAGACAGAAGTATCCGCAACCCGGAGATCTTTGTACAGACAAACGTACTCGGTACAGCCGTTATGCTGAACTGTGCAAAAGCAGCGTGGGAACTGCCGGACGGTTCTTTCAAGGAAGGAAAGAAATTCCTGCATGTATCCACAGATGAAGTATACGGTTCTTTAAGTGAGGACGGCGGTTATTTCTATGAGACAACCCCTTACGCACCGCACAGCCCATATTCCGCAAGTAAGGCAAGCTCTGATATGCTTGTAAAAGCATATATGGACACATACAAATTCCCGGCAAATATTACAAACTGCTCCAATAACTACGGTCCTTACCAGTTCCCGGAGAAGCTGATCCCGCTGATCATCAACAATGCGCTGCAGGGCAAGAAGCTTCCGGTATACGGCGACGGTAAAAATGTCCGTGACTGGTTATATGTAGAAGACCATGCAAAAGCAATCGATATGGTACAGGAGCAGGGTCGTTTATTTGAGACATATAATGTCGGCGGTCATAATGAAAAGCAGAATATTGAGATCATCCATATCATCATCGACACACTGCAGGAAATGCTGCCTGATTCCGATCCGAGAAAGAAACTGGTATCCAATGACCTGATCACATATGTGGAAGATCGTAAGGGACATGACAGACGATATGCGATCGCACCTGACAAGATCAAGGCAGAGATCGGCTGGGAGCCTGAGACAATGTTCAAGGAAGGCATCAAGAAGACGATCAAATGGTTCTTTGAGCATGAAGACTGGATGAAGAACGTAACAAGCGGTGATTATCAGAAGTACTATCAGGAGATGTACAAAGGAGAATAAAATATGAAGGGTATTATTCTGGCAGGTGGATCCGGTACACGCCTTTATCCACTGACAAAAGCAATTTCCAAGCAGATCATGCCGGTTTATGACAAACCGATGATCTATTATCCGTTATCCACATTGATGCTGGCAGGCATCCGTGAGGTACTGATCATTTCCACACCACGTGATCTGCCTGTATTTAAGGATTTATTTGGCAGTGGCGAGCAGCTTGGCATGCAGTTTTCTTATGCTGTGCAGGAGCAGCCGAGAGGACTGGCAGATGCCTTTATCATCGGGGCGGATTTTATCGGAGACGACAGCGTTGCGCTTGTGCTTGGTGACAATATTTTCTACGGACAGAGCTTTTCCCGCGTGCTCAGAAATGTTTCCGAGCGCGTACAGAAGGAAAAGGGTGCTACGATCTTTGGCTATTATGTCAGAGATCCGAGAGAATACGGCGTTGTAGAATTTGATGAAAACGGCAAGGCACTTTCCATCGAGGAAAAGCCGGATCAGCCAAAGAGCAATTATGCGGTTCCGGGTCTGTATTTCTATGATAATGATGTTGTGGAGATCGCGGCAAATGTAAAACCGTCTGCCCGTGGTGAGATCGAGATCACAAGCATCAACAATGAATACCTTTCCCGCGGCACTTTGCAGGTAGAAACACTGGGACGCGGCTTTGCATGGCTGGATACGGGAAACCATGATTCTCTTTTAGATGCGGCTGATTTCGTGGCAGCTTTCCAGAAGAGACAGGGACTTTACATCTCCTGTATTGAAGAGATTGCTTATAAACGTGGATTTATAGATAAAGAGCAGCTGCTTGCACTGGCGCAGCCGTTGATGAAGACAAATTACGGGAAATATTTAGTAGAGGTTGCAAATGGACTCTAAACTGAAAGCGCAGGTGATAGCCTGCGTTTCCGTTATCGTACTGCTGATTTTAGGTACGGTATATCTGATCAACCGGGAGAAACCGGCGGCTACAGGCATACAGGTGACAAGCATGCAGCAGGAGAGTGCAGAGGCGCAGAATGGTATTTATGCCCGGTATCAGCTGAATCCCGATAAGGATCCGACAGCCTTTCTGCAGGATCCGGATTTTTTTGATGTGGAGCCGGAGGAAGCAGATCAGTCAAAAGTACTGTCTCTGCAGGCTTCCAGTACACAGAAGGATCTTCGTATTTTTGTGGTGGACGGCAACGGAAATCCGGTCAGCGGTCAGCAGTTTACGTTCCGGATTGCAAAAGACGGTGCCCAGACGCAGACATATGAGGATGAAGATCAGGATGGTATGCTGTATCTGACAGATCTTACCGCAGGCGAGTATGCGGTTTCCTTAAATCCGGTAGATGGTTATGCAGTGCCCGATACAGCACTTTCGGCTTCTGTCAGTGAATCTGTTTCTTATACGGTGCTGCAGGATATCTCTTTTCTTGTAAAGACAGAGGATGAGGTAGATCCTGCCGTGGAAGATACCGGTGTCCGGGAAGCGGAAGAAGATGCGGACGGAACAGAAACAAATGTCAGACTGGCAGACGGAGCGTCTGTTTTCGGGATTGACGTTTCGAAATGGAATAAGGAGATCGACTGGCAGAAGGTAAAGGCAGCAGGTGTAGAATATGCCATCATCCGTTGTGGATATCGTGGTGCGAGCACCGGTGCACTGGTGGAAGATCCTTATTTTGAAAAGAATATCAAAAATGCAACAGAAGCAGGTGTCCGTGTCGGTGTTTATTTCTTTACACAGGCAACAACACCGGTGGAAGCGGTGGAAGAGGCCAGTATGGTTCTGATGCTGTGTAATCAGTATAAAATATCGTTCCCACTGTATATTGATACAGAAGGAGCGGGTGGAAACGGAAGGGCAGACGGTCTTGATGTGGAAACAAGAACTGCTGTCTGTACCGCGTTTTGTGAAACGATTGAAAATGCCGGCTATACAGCGGGTGTTTATGCAAGTAAAAACTGGCTGACCGGGAAGCTGGATGCACAGAAGCTGTCGCCGTATTCTGTCTGGCTGGCGCAGTATTCCGGCAAACCGTCCTATCAGGGGACGTATGATATGTGGCAGTATACTTCCGCCGGAACGGTTGACGGTATTTCCACATTGGTTGATTTTAACGTAAGTTATATGGATTATTAAGGAGCAAACATCATACATGAAGAAAAACAGAGTGTGGGCAGGAATTTTGTTTGCAGTTTGCATACTCCTGTCACTGATCGGAATATGGAAGAGTGTATATGTGAGTGCGGATATTGATGAATCCTATGCATTTACCATGGCGGTCCGGATCGCCGGTGGTGAGCGGATGTTCATTGATCTTTGGGAACCGCATCAGATGTCGGCTTTTTTGTATGCCCCTCTTGTATGGATTTATAAGAGCATCGCCGGAAATCTGGATGGTGCTCTTGTTTTTATGCGCTTTATGGGGGTGCTTGTGCAGGCGCTTCTTTCCGTCTGGTGTTACTGCGTCCTGCGCCGGTATCAGCCGTTTCTGGCCGGAATCTGTGCAATTCTGTATCTGAATTTTACACCGAAGCACATCCAGTCGCCGGAATTTACGAGCATTTATTACTGGATGATGATGGCACTCATCCTATGCACGCTCAGTTATATGCAGCATAAGAAAAAAAGGTATCTTATCCTGTCAGGACTTTTTATGAGCATGGCGGTTTTGTGCTATCCGACTGCAGTGCTGTTGTTTCTGTATCTGCAGGTGCTTTTTTGTGTGTATGCGAAGGAAAACCGGAAAGAAAGCTTTCTGTTTGCCTTGACCTGTTTTCTGGCGGGCGTGTGTTTTCTGCTGTACATTTGTGTTCGTGGCGGCGGAATCACGCAGGTTCTGCAGAATATTCCGAATGTCTTAAGTGATGCATCCCATAAACAGTCTCTTGTGGCAATGGCAAAGGATCATCTGGTGCATCTTGCCCGGATACTGTATGTGACAGCCGGTTTTATTGTGCTTTGTCAGGTGGGCAGGCCTGTTCTGGATAAAAAGAACGCGCATGCATCTGTTTTTATGGGTGTCCTGCTCCTGCTGCAGGCAGTCTGGATGGTGATCCAGTTTCATACAATACAGAGTGTGAATTTTATGGTCTTTTACCCGATCGTCTGCCAGTTGTTTATGATCGGCTGGTATGCTTATGCGGCATTTGATAAGACAGAAGAAGACAGACAGCTCTTTTATGGAGGTGTTTTGCTTTCGGCAGCAGCACTTCTGGCTGTCCTGACGACTTCCAATCTGACGGCGGAATATTCGGTCAGCTTCCTGCTGCCGGGCGTTCTGACGGGGCTTCTTCTGATCGGCAGAGTGATCGGAGCAGGAGAGAAGCCGCGGAAAGCCTATCTGGCGTATGCGGTGCTGCTGGCTGCCTTGCTGCTGCAGCTTCTTGCGGCGCGTATCCTGCTTGTCCGGTTTACTTCCACACAGCGGAAAAACATTTTTGACACGTATGTAAAGACCGAGACGGGTGTTCTTTCGGGCATCTATCTGGGCGAATTTGATGCTTCGCAATATGAAGCCAAATATGCAGCATTGCAGAAATATGTGGGAGCAGAAGACAGGCTGCTGTATATAGGCTGTGACATGTTTTTGTACAGTGTGCTTCGAAAGGGACAGATCGCGACCGGTAATACGATCTCCACACCGGCATTTTCCGATCAGCTTATGACATACTACAGGATGTATCCTGAAAAAATACCGACGGTGCTTTTTGTAGACCGGGAATACGGTGCGGATTTTTCCGTATTGCTGGACGAGGAGCCGTTGAAGGGATTTGTGGAAAACTATTTTGATACAGTATTGCCTGTGACAGACGGACCGCTGACCGTTTATTTTGCAAAGGACAGAAAATAGGAGAGAAAATATGGGAAACTGGCTGATCCTGCCATTTTTATTGCTGCTTTGTTTCCTGACGGGAAATGTGCTGCAGTATATTACAAAAGAAGAAAAAGAAAACAGGCATCTGCATCCTGTGCTTTTGGGTGCGGTTTTCTGGATGTGCTGTGCCGGCAGTAGTGTGTTTTTGCAGAGCTTTGCTACGGTTTATCGGTTATTTGCCTGTCTTGTGCTTGCAGGCATGGGACTTGGTGTGTTGCTTTTTGTGCTGCCTTCCTATCGCCGGTTTACCGCAAGGCAGTTTGTATGGAAAGAGAAAGGCGGAAAGCAGATTGTTTTTCTGCTCATTGCATTTCTGGCAATCTGTGCTTCCTATTATCTGAAAGGTTTTACGCTGGAGTCTTATTACGATACACCGGAGAGGGTACAGACGATCCTTTTTACAGGGCAGCTTTCCGGTTTCAACGCACTGACCGGAGCTGCGGACGACTTGCCGCTGCGCGGTGATGTGCTTCCGGTTTTGTATGCCTGTCTGTGCAGAGCATTTTCTCTGACACCTGCGCAGCTTTTGCTACAGTATCTGCCGCCGTTTTTATTGCTTTTGATTTTACTGGCAATGGCAGCATTGTTTACTGTACTGCCTGTGAAAAATGAAAATCTGCCGGTTTATCTGTTGTTTTTTGCGCTTGCGACGATCTGTGGGGCAAGTGCTTATATGAATACGAGCTATGGCGTGTTATTTGCCGTATATGAAGGCAGTGTCCTTTCAGATCATCTGGTACTTTGTCTGCTGCCGGTGTTTGTATATGGAACCGGAAAGACGGGAAAACAGAAAGGAATAGCAGGCGTGATGCTGCTTCTTCTTCTGGTGCTTTCGTATGTGTTGGGAGGCAGGGAAAGTCTCCTTGTCGGTGTGGCGGCGCTTCTGCTTCTTTTCCTTGTGAAAATCTTTCTTTTTCTGGCTGACTGTGTAGCAGCAGACAGGAAAAAGCCGGAGAAAAGGGGGGATGCCTGATGGATATCATGCTGTATTTTATGAAGTTGGAAGATAAATACTGGGGGCTGTTTCTGGCTGCGTTATTTCTGCTGTATATTTTTCTGTTTGTACAGAAAAAACAGGAGGATGGCAGATGGCTTGTGCTATACGGGTTTCTGACCTATCTTGTTTTTGCCTGCCCGCTGGCGTACCGACTGTTTGCAGACTATGGTGGTATGGAAAAAACCTACTATAAGGTCAGTCATATCGAGCTTGTCGTGCCTGTTCTTTGTCTGGCTTTGGCGCTTGCCTGGCAGAAGATCAGAGTGTACAGAAAGAAAATACTGCCGCTGTTTGAACTGGGAATGGTGATTCTGTTTGTTTTTTCGGGCACGCTTGTCTATACGCAGGCAGGCAGCAGGATGCCTGTGCAGGGCTGCTACCGGGAGCAGGAAAAAGAAGCGTATGATCTGATGCTGGCAGATGCGGGGGATGCAGATGCCGTTACCTTCTGGGGACCGTCTGAGCTGATGGCAAAGAGCCGGATCTACAGTGGCAGGCTGCAGCCAATCTACGGAAAAGATATCGCAGCTTCCCCGGATGCTTACAGTGGGCAGCTGCAGATACTGTATCAGGGCTACAGTTCCTACGAGGCAAAGGACAGCCTGCTCATCAATAAGGATGAACAGCTTGGTGCACTTGCAAACTGTCTGCACTTGTATCCGCAGATCGATTGCAGATATGTGGTGGTGTACGATCCGAAACAGCAGGGGACGGATTTTGACGCGGAAGAGATTTTTACCTCCCTCGGCTATCGTTTTGTGGGACAGACCGGGGAACTGATGCTATTTTCTTTGCAATAAGAGGATGAGAACATGATCGTGATACAAGTTTTACTTTGTTTTTGTTATATGTGTGTGATACCGTATCTGATCGGCTGTCTGTTTGTGGACGGACAGAAGGATGTGGGAAATGTGACGATACTCCGCACCGTAGCGGGGCTTATGATATCGTATGCGGTATATGAAATACTGGAAGTCGGCTTTCAGCTGAAAAACGGAAGCTTCCGGCTTTTGAGCCTGCTTTTTATACTGGTATCCGTGCTGCTGGCTTTTGCCGGCGTACTGCGTGTTTCTTACCGCAGGCTTGGCAGGCGGGCAGCACTGCAGAAAAAAGGTATCGATTTCAAAAACATCGATCCGTTTTTTGTGATCGGTATCTTGCTGATCGTCATACAGATTTTTGCCATTTTGTGGATGGCAACACCGGATAAGGATGATGCATTTTATTCCGGACTTTCTTCCATGAGTCTGAGCTATGATTATGTACTGCAGAAGGATGCTTATAACGGACTGATGACAAAAGCGATCTCCAGACGGTATGTGCTTTCCGCGCTGCCGATTTATCAGGCAACATTGTCTTTATTATCGGACGGACTGCATCATCTGGTGATCACACATAATCTGTTTCCACTGTTTTACATGCCGCTTGCATACGGTCTGTATTACCAGCTTGGAAAGAGGATGCTGCAAAAAGAAGGAAAACAGCAGGCGGGCGGTAAGTTTTTGTGCTGTCTTGCCCTGCTTCATATGATCGGGAATTACTATGTGTTCAGCCCGGAAAATTTCCTTGTTACACGGATCTGGCAGGGAAAGGGAATGTTTGTGGCACTGGGCATTCCTTATATCTGGTATTTTGGCTGTCTGGCACTGGAAGCAACCTATGAAAAACAGGTTTATGCGCGCAGAGAACGGCTGAGCTGCTGGATCTTGCTGGCAGCGGGCATGCTTGCCTGCAGCTTCATGGGAGAAACAGGACTGTATTTGGCACCGTTTCTGCTGGGCTGTCTGGTGCTTGCCATGTCGATCGTATACAGAAAATGGCAGGGAATCCTGCCGGCTGTGCTTTGCTGCCTGCCTGAAGCAGCATTGGCGGTTCTCTATCTTTTGTAATGAGATGGCCATGCAGATCCACAATAAATCGACCGCTTATGGGCGGACAGAAAGTATTTTAGCAGTGAAGAATCGGGAGAAAGGACAAATATATGACAGTGGTACAGCTTCTGACAGATTTAAAAGAAAAAACAGATGTGTATTTCGGACTGGGATCTATCGGCATTTTATTTTTATGTGCCTTTTTATTCTGGTGCGTTTATAAAGAAAAAAGCCGCATGATGAAGGTGTATGTCTGGTATCTTGGTATTGCCTGTATTTTTATGCTGAATCCTCTGTCTTTGTATGTCATAGATAAAACAGGAAATATGGATGTCTATGAACGATTTTTCTGGCTGCTGCTTTCTCCGGTCATGGTGGCACTGACCGCTTCGGTGCTTATGCAGCATTCCAAAAAACTGATCCTGCCGTGTCTGATCCTGCTTCTGTTGTGCGGAAACAGCGTTTTTACGACAACGGAGTACAAAAAGGCAGAAAACATGGAAAAAATCAGGCAGGATGCAATTGAAGTCAGCAATATCATCATGCGTGATTTTGAAGGACTTCCCGCAGATGCCAAAATAGTGCCGAACAGACAGGGTGTGCAGTCTCCGCGGGCACTTGTGACAGAGCCGCTTGCGGAAGATATCCGCATGTATAATGCCAATATAGAGCTTTGGTATGTCCGGAAGGAATTTGGTAATTATAACAAAAAGAAATGGAATACCGTTGCATCTCTTTTGACGATGGATGTGAGCGAGATTCCGGTAAAAACAGTTATAAAGGGCATGCGAAAAAAACGGTTCAGTTATCTGGTGCTCGGAAGCTGGCAGGAGCTGACCGGTGACATCAATGCCTATGATATCCGGCTGATCGGACAGACGGGAAACTATCGGGTATATAAATATGATCTGCCGACCAAGTATACCGTGACGCAGTATCAGGATCCGGAAGGCTATCAGTGTATGAGCTACACGATCGAAAGTACGGACGGCGGTCTTGTTGTGGTAGACGGTGGGCGCGCATGGCAGAGCGAGGAGCTTGTTAATGTCATTAAGGAAAAGGGGGGTAAGGTAGATGCCTGGATCATTACCCATCCGCATGATGACCACTGCGGTGTGCTCTGTTCCATTCTGGCGGCGGAATGGGATAAAACGGAGATCGAGATTGACCGGATCCTGCTGGGACAGCTTGATCTGGATGCGATCCGCTTACAGGGGATCCGCGTGGATACAGTCGATTATCTGCTGCAGGGACTTAAAGGACATGATAATGTGACATATCTTTCCGCAGGTGATGAACTGGATGTGATCGGTCTGCATATGAAAGTCTTATATACCGGAACACCTGAGATCCTGTCTGAAAGCACCAATGTATTAAATGACGGTTCCATGGTATTCAAACTGAGCGGGAAGAAAAGAAGTATGCTGTTTCTCGGCGATATCGGGGACAATAATGCAGATAATCGTGCATTGTACCCGGATACGGGAGCAGGCAGCAAAATAGGCTGCGAGATCGCAGATACGATCCTTGCCACATATCCGGAAGATGTCAAGTCAGATTTTGTTCAGATGGCACATCATGGAAACAGCCTGATGCCGGATTATTTCTATGAAGCTGTTGCGCCGCGGAAAGCTTTTTTCGATGCACCGGACTGGCTGATGGAAAATAAAAACAAAGAAACCGGACTGGAAAGCTATTATACGACACCGCATTACAAGGCATTGATGGAGAAAATAGGGGCAAAGATCATATCCTACAGCAGCGAAGGGCACAGTGTGCGGTTTTACTAGCGGCGCAGTTTGCCAATTATGGCATTGTATGGTATGATTAAACAGTATATTTTTGTTTCAAACAGGGAGAAAAGAAGAGACTTAGGAGAGAAGAAAACAGATGAAACAATTTCTCAATAAGCTGGTTTCTCTGCCGGTAGAATTGTGGCAGAGCAGAAAGCTGATCTGGAAGCTTGCAAAAAATGATTTTAAAACAAAATATGCCGGTTCCTACCTTGGCATTATCTGGGCTTTTGTACAGCCGGTCATTACCATACTGGTATACTGGCTCGTATTTGAAAAGGGCTTCAGTGCAAAGGCTGAGATGTTCAAATCAGGTGTGGAGGTTCCTTTTGTTGTTTATCTGACAAGCGGTCTTGTACCGTGGTTCTTCTTTTCAGAGGCAGTATCGAGCTCGACCAATGCCCTGATCGAATATAATTATCTCGTGAAAAAGGTTGTGTTTAAGATCAGCATACTGCCGCTGATCAAAATACTGGCAGCCTGCTTTATCCATGTATTTTTTGTCGGTGTTCTGCTGGTGATCTATCTGATCTACGGTTATCCGCCGTCTTTGTATCTGCTGCAGCTCATTTACTACAGCTTCTGTATGTTTGTGCTTGTGCTGGCAATGAGCTACACCTTATGTTCCGTGGTTGTCTTTTTCCGGGATCTGTCCCAGATAGTTGCGATCGCACTGCAGATCGGTATGTGGGCAACACCGATCATGTGGTCTTTCACAAGAGTGGAAGGGCATAAGATTGCTGTTTTGTTTAAGTTAAATCCGCTGTATTATATCGTGACCGGATACAGAGAGTCTTTATTTGATCACAGATTTTTCTGGCAGGATACAGGTATGACAATCTACTTCTGGGCAGTGACGCTTTTATTATTTGCATTTGGCACTTTTGTCTTTAAACGACTGAAACCACATTTTGCAGATGTACTCTGATGACCGAAGGAGCAGGCAGATGGAAGAAAAACAGAAACAAACCGAAGAAAGAAATGATAATGCGGAAACTGTCATTGAGGTGACGGATCTGTGTAAGGTATACAAGCTTTATAACAAACCGACCGACCGTTTGAAGGAATCGCTCGGTCTTTCCCGGAAAAAACAATTTAAGGAGCATTATGCCTTAAAGCATGTGGATCTGACGATCAAAAAGGGAGAGAGCGTTGGTATTATCGGTACAAACGGTTCCGGTAAATCCACAATCCTGAAGATCATTACCGGTGTCCTTTCCAAAACAAGCGGTGATGTGAAGGTCAACGGCAGAATATCCGCACTGCTTGAACTTGGTGCCGGGTTTAATATGGAATACACCGGCATTGAAAATATTTATCTGAATGGTACCATGATCGGCTTCACGGAGGCAGAGATTGATGCCAGACTGCAGGATATCCTTGATTTTGCGGACATCGGTGATTTTGTATACCAGCCGGTCAAGACATACAGTTCCGGTATGTTTGTCCGCCTGGCATTTGCGGTTGCGATCAACATCGATCCGGAGATTTTGATCGTCGATGAGGCACTTTCTGTCGGAGACGTCTTTTTCCAGATGAAATGCTTCCACAAGTTTGAGGAATTCCAGCAGATGGGCAAGACGATCCTGTTCGTCAGCCATGACTTAAGCAGCATTGCCAAGTACTGCGACAGAGTCATCCTGCTCAATCAGGGTGTGAAGCTGGCAGAAGGCAATCCGAAGGACATGATCAACATGTATAAAAAGCTGCTTGTCAACCAGCTGGATGTGGATACGCTTGAGGATATTTCCGGAAAAAGCAAGCTGACGCTGGAGACGGGCGATGCAGATGCATGGAAGCATCATTTTGAGATCAATGACAATGTGATCGACTATGGCGAGAGACAGGCGGAAATCGTTGACTTTGCGATTATCGACCAGTATGGAAGCTTCAGTAATATCATCCAGAAGGGTTCCAGGTTCCAGGTAAAGGCCAAGCTGTATTTTAACGATACGGTGAAAAATCCGATCTTTACTTTTACGATCAAAAATCCGCAGGGAACTGATATCACAGGCACCAATACGATGTTTGAACGGGTTGAGACCGGCGTTGTAGAGAAGGGCGAGACAAGGATCGTGACGTATAGCCAGCAGATGGATCTGCAGGGCGGCGATTATCTGATCTCCTTAGGCTGCACAGGCTATGTCGGTGATGAATTTAAGGTATACCACAGATTATATGATCTGGTAGGCATTTCAGTTATTTCCGATAAAAACACAGTTGGCTTTTTTGACATGAACACTGAGATCACAGTGGAGAAAGGCTGATGCAATGAACGAGGGAGCAAGGACAAACAGAACAGGCAATCTGATGCGTATGCTGGATGGAGACAGAAACCGCTATGTGGCACTGACTGCTCTGCCAAGCCCGGAGCAGCTTTCGGAAATGCTTTCCGGCTGTGACAGACTGATCCTGTATTTTGACAATCCACTCAGTATTCACCTGTTCGCGCAGGGCAGACCGGCATTTTCAAAGGCTGAGCAGACGGAAAAGATCCGCAGGCAGTTAGATCTGGCTGTGAAAGAAACAGGAATGAAGCTCCAGGGCAGATGGTATTACCCGTATCCGAATACGGCGTTTCCTGTGGCACTTTTTTCGGACGATCACCTGCCGTCCATGGGAGAATGTGATGATAACAGGTATCACTTCGACAGGGCACGGCTTGAACTGTTTGAAGAGCGGGAAGCGGTGGATGCATTGACAAAAGCGCATCTGTATCCGGTATTTGCCCATGCGTATGCACTGGTACTTTCTAAACTTCAGGAAGAACTGCCTGTCTATGTGCGGTTTTCCAATGAGCGGAGAGAAGATGCACAGATCAGGACGCTTCTCTATCGGGATCATGTGGAAAAGCAGGCAATGACGGGGGCTGCAATCCCACATATTGCCCGCATGACAGAGCTGGAAGCAAAGCTGGACGCGTTGTTTTCCGGCGTAACGCTATTGGATAGAAGGCTGAAGGTAAATCACATTCTGGCAGCAGAAAAAGAAACAGGCGGTATGCGTTTTGCACTTGTTGCGGGAAAAAGCTTAGAACAGCAGCTGGATGAATGGCTGGCAGAAGGAAAAGACGAAGAAGTGGCAGATTGTCTGCTTTCTTTCGCAGAGCAGCTTAAGAATCTCCCAGGGCAGAGTATGTTTTCGGAAACAGAGGATTTCCGTGCGGTATTTGGCATTCTGCCTGATGGTCCTTTGCAGCTTCATACGCTTCCGGTCACGGATGTGGATCTGGTCTGCCAGAATATTCTGCTTGATGACAGCGCGCAGATCATAGATTATGAATGGACATTTACTTTCCCGATTCCGCTGGAGTTTGTGATATTCCGTTTCCTGTATTTTTATCTGGAAGCGAAGAACAGAACCGGCTATCAGCAGCCTGCCCTTGCAGGCCTGTATGAAAAAGCAGGCATTACAAAGGAAATGCGGAAAAGCTTTCTGCAGATGGAGACAGGTTTTCAGCAGTATGTGCAAAATGGTGCACTGGTACTGAGAAACAGCTATGACAAAGAAGGAAAGCCGGTGCTTGCAAAGGAAAAACTGCAGGAAGAACTGGCCGCGCTTTCAGACATACAGGTTTCTGTGCAATATGCGGATGGCAGCGAGGAGAAGCTGTCTGTAAGCAGAGATGAGAATTTTATCTGGCATCTTGTGCTGACGCCGGAAAAAGAAGGAGAGATCACTCTGCGCCTTCCGTTTCCGGGTATGCTCAGACTGGGCTGCAGTCAGAGCTTTGTGACAAATGGTATGCATTTGTGCGGGCTCATATATACATTTGAGGAAAAGGAGCCTGCGACGATCCGGATCGCAGAGCCTGACGGACAGATCCTGCTCAGCATCGAGGAAATCAGGTTGTCCGGTGCGGCGGAAAAAGAAATCAAAGAAGAGCTTGCCAGTCTGCATTTTCTGTATGAAAACAGACAACAGCAGCTTGAGGATATGAAAAATTCAGCCAGCTGGAGACTGACAAAGCCGCTCCGCAGACTGAAAGGAAATAAAGAGGACTAAAGTATGGCAGAGGATTTGGAAAAATATTATCAGGATTTATATGAGCGCGAAAAAGAAAAAAACGAACAGCTTGCCTACCGCCTTTCAGCCAGCCAGAGGGAAGTGGAGGATCTGACCAGAAAGCTGGACAAGATCAAGGGTTCTATATTCTGGAAGCTTGCAAAGCCTGCCAGAGTGGTCATCAATTATTGTATCGCAACGAAGAACCGGATCCTGTGCCACGGCAATCCCAAGGGCATTGCGCATAAGCTTCTGTCCAAATACAGGGAAAAGAAAGCGATCAGGATTCATGGAACGGGCAGCTTTCCAAGTGTGGCAGAACGGGAAAAAGAGGAAACAACCGTTTTCCCAAAGGATGTGACATTCAGTATTCTTGTGCCGCTCTATAACACACCGGAGCGTTTCCTGCGGGAAATGATCGAGTCTGTCACCGCACAGACCTACGGTAAATGGGAGCTTTGCCTGGCGGACGGTTCCGATGATGCGCATGATTTTGTCGGCAGGATCTGTCAGGAATACCGGCAGAAGGACAGCAGGATCAAATATCAGAAGCTTGCCAAAAACGAAGGAATTTCTGGCAATACAAATGAATGCTATAAGATGGCGACGGGAAATTACATTGCACTGTTCGATCATGATGATCTGCTGCATCCGTGCGTTTTATTTGCTTATATGCAGGCGATCTGCGAAAAGGATGCGGATTACATTTACTGTGATGAAGCAACCTTTAAGGGAAACAGCATCAATCATATGATCACAATGCATTTTAAGCCTGATTATGCACCGGATAACCTGCTTGCCAACAATTATATCTGTCATTTCAGTGTATTCAGCAGAGAACTTCTGGAAAGCGGGGAATTGTTCCGCAGCCAATTTGACGGCAGTCAGGATCACGACATGATACTGCGCCTGACAGCCAAGGCAAAGCATATCGTGCATATACCGCGGATCCTGTATTACTGGAGATCTCACAAGGGAAGTGTGGCATCCTCTATCGATGCCAAGACTTATGCGATCAATGCGGCAAAGGGCGCGGTCGCCGATCATTTGACAAAGCTTGGCTACCGGAACTTTGAAATTGAGAGCACCAGGGCATTTGCAACGATCTTCCGGATCAAATATGAGCTGACAAGCCGTCCGCTTGTATCAATCATCATTCCGAATAAGGATCATGTGGACAATCTGAGCCGTTGCGTGGAATCGATCATCAATCTGTCCACATATGACAATTATGAGATCGTCATTGTCGAAAATAACAGTGAAACGGCAGAGATCAGAACCTATTATGAAGAAATCAGCAGACATCCGCGTGTGCAGGTGGTAGAATATAAAGGTGATTTCAACTATTCAAAAATCAACAATTTCGGTGTACAATATGCAAAGGGAGAATATCTGCTGCTTTTGAACAACGATACGGAGGTCATTACCCCGGACTGGATGGAAGAGCTTCTGATGTATGCAATGCGTAAGGATGTCGGCGTAGTCGGTGCCAAGCTGTACTATCCGGATAAAACGATCCAGCATGCAGGTATCGTGATCGGACTGGGCGCACATCGCACAGCCGGACACACGCATTACCGGATCCCGGAAGCTAATGTCGGCTATATGGGCAGGCTCTGCTATGCACAGGATGTCACAGCAGTAACAGGCGCCTGTATGATGGTTTCCAAAGCGCTTTACGAAGAACTGGGCGGACTGGATGAGAGCTTTACCGTGGCACTCAATGACGTGGATTTCTGTCTGCGTGTCAGGGAAAAAGGATTTCTCAATATCTTCACACCGTTTGCAGAGCTGTATCATTATGAATCCAAATCAAGAGGCAGCGATAAAAAGGACGAAAGAGCCCTGCGTTACCAGCAGGAATCAGACCGGTTCCGCGTTAAATGGGCAGATGCGCTGGCAAAGGGCGATCCGTATTATAACCCGAACTTCTCACTGGATCACTCCGATTTTACCGTGAACTGGAAGAAGCCGAAACAGTAAAGTAATAAATTTATCATATAGCAGGAGGAGAAAGAATGAGCTACAGAGAAACTTACAACTTTTGGTTAGAGGATGATTATTTTGATCAGAATACCAAAAACGAGCTTTTGGCAATCCGTAACAATGAGGAAGAGATCGAAGATCGCTTCTATCGTGACCTCGAATTCGGTACAGGCGGCCTTCGTGGTGTGATCGGTGCAGGAACAAATCGTATGAACTTCTACACGGTCAGAAAAGCAACACAGGGTCTTGCCAATTATATCATCAAGCAGGGCAGTCAGGAAAAAGGCGTGGCGATCGCATATGATTCCAGAAGATTTTCACCGGAATTTGCATTGGAAGCAGCCCTCTGCCTGAATGCAAACGGAATTAAGGCATACTTATTCGATGCGCTTCGTCCGACACCGGAGCTTTCCTTTGCTGTCCGCAAGCTCGGCTGTACAGCAGGTATCGTCGTAACAGCCAGCCATAACCCACCGGAATATAACGGCTACAAGGTATACTGGGAAGACGGCGCGCAGATCACAGCTCCGAAGGATGTGGAGATTGTTGCAGAGGTAAAGGCGATCACAGATTATCATACAGTAAAAACAATGTCTGAAGCAGATGCCAAGGCACAGGGACTTTTAGCGATCATCGGCAAAGAAATCGATGATGCATATATGGTAGAGCTGAAAAAGCAGATCGTACATCCGGAGATCATCAAAGAAGTAGCAGATGAGATTAAGATCGTTTACACACCACTGCATGGTACGGGACTTGTTCCTGTGAAGCGTGTCTTAGCTGAGCTTGGCTTCAAGAATGTATATGTTGTACCGGAGCAGGAGCTTCCTGATCCTGAATTTACAACACTGGCTTATCCGAACCCGGAAGATCCTGCAGCTTTTGAGCTTGCGATCAAGCTTGCAAAAAAAGTTGGCGCAGATATCATTCTGGCAACAGATCCGGATGCTGACCGCCTCGGCGTTTACGCACTTGATACAAAGAGCGGAGAATATGTATCCTTTACAGGTAACATGTCAGGTATGCTGATCGCTGAATATCTGTTAAGAGAAAAGACAAAGACAGGTACTATGCCTGAAAATCCAGCACTTGTTAAGACGATTGTTACAACCAACATGGCAGATGTCATGACAAAGGCATATAACGTAAAAGAGATCGAAGTACTGACAGGCTTTAAGTACATCGGCGAGCAGATCAAGCTGTTTGAACAGAACCATACTTACAACTACGTATTTGGTCTGGAAGAAAGCTACGGCTGTCTGGCAGGTACACATGCAAGGGACAAGGATGCTGTTGTGGCTGTTATGTGTCTGTGTGAAGTGGCTGCATACTGCAAGAAGAACGGCATCACACTCTGGGATCAGATGCTGAAGATCTACGAAGAGTACGGATATTTCAAGGAAGGTCTGCACACGATCACCATGAAGGGTGTCACAGGCGCACAGGCGATCAAAGATATCATGGCTGCACTCCGCAAAAATCCTGCAAAGGAGCTGGCAGGTCTGAAGGTACTGAAGGTACGCGACTACGATGCAGATGTTGTAACGGATATGGCAACAGGCGAAAAGAGCAGTACAGGTCTTCCGAAGTCAAATGTACTGTACTTTGATCTGGAAAATGATTCCTGGTGTTGTGCACGTCCGTCCGGAACAGAGCCTAAGATCAAGTTTTACATGGGTGTAAAGGGTACTTCCCTGCAGGATTCCGAAGAAAAACTGGAAGCACTGAAGAACGCAGTACTTGCTATGATTCCTGAAGTATAGGAGTTATCTGATATGAAAAAACTAATAGAACAGATATTAAAATTCGGCGTTGTCGGAGTTGTCTGTTTTCTGATCGATTTTCTGATCACTATGGGACTGTCCACGCTTCTGCGAAGCGTGGCAGGTATGCCCACAGGCAGCGCAGCACTTGTCGGCGCGTTTTTTGGATTTACGATATCTGTTATTGTGAATTATCTGCTGTCCATGAAGTATGTATTTGTCCGCAAAGAGGACATGGACAGAAAAAAAGAATTTATCATCTTCACGATACTGAGCCTGATCGGACTTGTGATCAATGAGCTGATCATCAAAGTATCGATCGATGTCCTGTATGAAAACTGGACATGGCTGAAGAATCTGATCGGCCCGACAACAGTGACTGCAGCAGCCAAAATTGTTGCGACTGCTATTGTGATGGTTTATAATTTTATTACGAGAAAGATCTTTTTGGAACAGAAGGAAGGGTAACATATGAATGACAGAATGCTGCTTTTTATACCGGCATATAACTGTGAAAAACAGATTGTACGTGTGCTGCACCAGCTTGACGAGGAGGTAGTTCCTTATTTTGAGGAAATCCTGGTTGTCAATAACCGCAGTACAGATCATACCGAACAGGTGGTAATGGAGTATCTTGCAGAGCATCCGTCTCTGCCTGTGAAGCTGATGCGTAATGATGATAATTACGGTCTGGGCGGTTCACAGAAGATGGCATTCCATTATGCAGTGGAGCATGGTTATGATTATGTCTGCATGCTGCACGGAGACGATCAGGGAGACATCCATGATTTTGTCCCGATGCTGGATAAGAAGATCTACCAGAAGCATGATTGTGTACTGGGTGCCAGATTTATGAAAGGCTCCAGACTGAAAGGCTATTCCACATTCCGTACACTGGGAAATGTGGTATATGATTTTATTTTTGCGTTTATCACAAAGCAGAGGATCTTTGATCTGGGAAGCGGACTGAACCTGTACAGCACAAAGATGCTGGAGGATTCCTTCTTTGAAAAGTTCCCGGATAATCTGATGTTCAATTATGTCATGATCCTGGCATCTCATTACTACAAGCATGATATTATCTTCTATCCGGTTTCCTGGAGAGAAGATGATCAGGTATCCAATGTAAAAATGGTAAATCAGGCTGTCACAGTCCTGAAAATGGCATTCGGTTATCTGTTTGACCATGAGAAGATCAAACAGGAATACCGTGAGGTAGTAAGAGAAAGCTACACGAGCAGACAGATTGAAGAGCTTGCGGACTGCGAGCCACAGGCATAAAAGAAAACGGAGCGTATCATGATTTGCATACTTACGATCGCAGTCGGGTTTATAGCGGTGCATTTCTTTAAAATGCTGCGCCTGTATCTGGTTCTGATGGAACACAGGATCAGCTTCGGACGTTTTATCCTGCTCTACCTGCGGACAACCTTTATCAATTTAATCATACCGTTCAAGCTGGGCGAATTATATCGTATTGAAGAGATCGCACGGGTCACGAAAATCTGGCAGGTAGGCTTTTTAAGCGTTCTGGTAGACCGGTTTTTTGATACCCTTGCGCTTCTTTGCGTTTTACTGCCGCTGGATCTGATCCTGCGCGGGGGCATTTCCGTGATCACGATCGTATTTCTGGTAGCTCTTTTTGTGATCGCGCTTGTGTATCTGGCAATTCCGGCAAGCTATACGTACTTAAACCGGTATCTGATCATGCGGAAAACATCCGGGCGGGCACTTGTGGCACTGCGTGGACTGGATATCGTAAAATCCTGGTACGACTTTACCCATGAGCTGATCACGGGACGTTCTGCACTGATCGTGGCAGCTTCCTTCCTTGGCTGGGGCGCTGAAATTATTACATTGCGGGCGTTATCTATATGGATGCATATTTCATTCGGATTGGGTGATTTTGCTTCCTATATTGAAGCGGTGCTGTTAAAAGGAGAGAGCAGTCTTCTGGAGACATATACAAGGATGGGTGCGATCGCACTTCTGATCCTGACGATACTCGGCTATGTGAGCTATCTGCTCTATCACAGAAAGGAACAGGCATGAAGAAAGTAATCGTTATCTATGATGACAGTCTGAAACCGAATAAAGAGATCCGGTCCATTACAGGAGATAAATCCTATGGAGATACGATCTTTAAACGTGTGACACTGAAAAACAGAATGCGGGAGGAGATCGAGAAAAATAAAAACGTGGTTTCCATGTATTCGATCAGTGATGAACGAGAAAACGAAAAGTTAAAAGAAGAATTAACAAAAATGCAAGAGGGGCGGGCAGTGTTTTATCTGTATTCCAACTTTGGACTGGCAGATACTGCGCAGTTCCAGACGCTTCTGACAAAGACGGCTTATGTGAATGAATGCTACACTGTATACTGTGGCGATCAGCCTGCAGCAGTGATGCTCCCTGATGTGGAAACATACGACAAGAAAGCACAGCAGCTTTTGGAACGGAATGTACTGGCAGAACGGGTAGAAACAGCTGCATTTATGGATCTGTCAGACTTGAATCATTTCCTGACCTTTATTACCGGTGGCTTTGATGCCAGATTTTTCAATGCACTTGCCGGCGATGCCTATACAGTAACAAAGAAATCAACAAAAACAGAAAAAATTAAATCTGAATATAAGTTTTATTATTTGTTGCCCGACAATATGAAAATGTGGTTTGTCATGCCATATGATTACCGGGAGGATGCAAACGGTGCCAGCTATACGATGGAACGCTATCATATGACCGATATCGCGATCCGGTTCGTACATGGTGCGGTCAGCACGGAGGAGCTTTCCGATATTCTGGATAAGCTGTTTTACTTCATTAACATCCGCGGCAGAAAACAGGTTTCCGAGAAGGAAGCGAAAGCGGTTGCGGATGCCCTTTATGTGGAGAAGCTGAAGGAACGTATGGCGGATCTGAAAAAGCTGCCTGCCTACAGCCGGTTCGATGCACTGCTTTCCATGGGAACAGACTATGCAGGCATTGATGCGGTGGTAGAGAAATATCTGCGGCTGTATGAGAAGATCGCAGCACGTCCGGCAGAAAATGCCCTTGCGATCGGACATGGGGATCTGTGTTTTTCCAACATCCTGTACAGCCGGGAAGCAAATCTGCTGAAGCTGATCGATCCGAAGGGTGCGCTCAATGAGGAGGATATGTATACAGATGTGTACTATGATCTCGCAAAACTGTCCCATTCGATCTGCGGCTGCTATGATTTCTTTAACAGCGGTCTGTACCTCATCACAATGGACCGGGATATGAAGATCCATCTGAGCATTGATGCGGATGCTGCGCCGTATATAGAAGTATTTAAGAACTATCTGGAAAAGAACGGCTTTGACTATGTCAGAGTCAGATTATATGAAGCAAGCCTGTTTTTATCCATGTTGCCATACCATATGGATCAGCCGGGTAAAGTATTTGGCTTTTTAATGAATGCGATCAGAATTTTAGAGGAGGTAGAGACATGTACGAAGATCTGACATTTTGTTTTGATATAGACGGTACGCTGTGTCCGATCAAGAAAAAGGAGGAGGCGTATATCGATCTGGTTCCTTACCCGGAAATGATCGATAAGATCCGTGAATATAAGGCGGGAGGTGCGAAGATCGTGCTGTTTACATCCCGTAACATGAACAGCTATCATGGCAACATCGGACTGATCAATGCCAATACCGCAAAGGTGCTTCTGGCATGGCTGGAAAAATGGGATATTCCATACGATGAGATTGTTTACGGAAAACCATGGCCGGGTCATAAGGGCTTTTATGTAGATGACAGAACGATCCGTCCGGATGAATTTCTGCGCTGCAGCGTAGATGAAATGGATGAGATCTGTAAGAAAAGCCGTCCACAGAATCAGTAACCTATGAGAAAGTTTCTGATATGGGGCAGCATGCTGCTCCTTATACTCATAACTGCATATAGCATCTGGCAAAGGGAAGACGGCGGACTGTCCTATCAGACCGTAACGGAGCACAAGGCGGAAAAGATTGCGTTCCGTATGCAGGAGCAGGAAACGCTGGAAGGTTTTTCTCTCTGCTTTGCCGGAGAAAAGCTTCCGTATGATGACGGCAGCAAGACTTTTTTTCTGCCGCTTTCCGCATCGGATTCTTTATGGGAGAGCGGGGAGATCCGTGCAGAGAATGGTGAGACTGTCCTGTTTCTGGAAGATTTCGGCAAAGAAGACAAGCAGACGCTGATGGCGGAAAATCATGCGATCCCGTTTCTGGCGGCAAAGGGAAATGTGTATGCTGCATACTCCCTGAAACTGACAGGACTGCCTGTTGTGACATTTACGTCCACGGAGGAAATGACGGAAGCAGGAGAAATGTTGTATGCTTTTTCCTTATATGACAGTAATACGAAGACCGACTGGGTCACGACCTGTTATACGACAAGCAGGCTCAGAGGCAATACAAGTCTGGCATACGAGAAGAAAAGTCTTCGCCTTATGCTGAAAAAGAAGAAAAAGGATGGCAGCTTTGAGAAAAAGAACTGTAACCTTTTGGGCATCCGGAATGATGATGACTGGATTTTAAACAGCCTGTATGCGGATAATACAAGGCTGCGTGACAAGCTGTGCATGGATCTGTGGCAGGAAACAGGCGCCTATGACAATCCCTATGGTAAAAATTTTGGCATGCGGGGCGAATATGTGGAGGTGCTGATCAATGATTCTTATACCGGCTTGTATCTGCTGACGCATCCGATCGACAGAAAGCAGCTTGGACTGTCTGCAAATGCAGGTAATGATACACTGCCCGAGCGGCTTTACAAGAAAAAATATGCCGCTGCCTGGCAGGAAAGTGATTTTCTGGGCGGATTACCCGATTTAAACCAGATCGATTACAGAGGTGGTTTTTACCTGAAGGGAAATCAGGTTCTTGGGACAGAGGAAGAGTGGGAACCGCTGCGCCGTCTGGCTGCCTGTATCGAGGCAGATGATAAAACTTTTTCACGGCAGATCGGACAGCTTGTCAATCTATCCAATCTTGTGGATAACTGGCTGTTTTTTCAGGCAATCGGTGGATTCGATAACAGTAATAAAAATGTGTACTATGCAGCACGGAACGAAAATGGGAATTACAGAGGTTATTTTATCCCGTGGGATCTGAATATCTCCTTTGGTGCGGTTTATGCGGATAACAAGTATTATGCGGAAGAAACGCTGGAGGAAACCGGGACGCAGGTGCAGTTTGAACCGGGCTGCCGGGCGATCGCGCTGGATGCGGATCATGCACGGGCACTTGCAAAAGAAAAGTGGGAAGACTGGAAAGAAAAAGCCTTTACGGCCGAGGCACTGCTGGAAAGAGCACAGCACCTGCAGCAGGAGCTGACCGGTTCCGGTGCCATGGCACGGGAAATGGAAAGATGGCCGGGCGGCAATGCTTCTACGGATCTGTCACTTCTGACGGAATTTACGAAGCAGCGTATGGCATATATGGACAGTATGATAGACGGTTTGTAAAGCGGAGAGGAGTGAAAACGTGGCGATCGCAAAAAGCAGGCATGAATATAAGTTCAGTGTGAATGAAAAAGATCTGCTGATGCTTGGGATGCGGCTCGAGCCACTGATCGCGAAGGACGCCCATGTGGGAGAGCAGGGGTATTACCATATCCGCAGCATTTATTTTGATGATTATCACAATAGCAGCTTTTACAGCAATGAAGCCGGCGTGGATCCGCGTGTAAAATACAGGATCCGCATTTACAATGCCGGTGATGCTTCGATCAAGCTGGAGAAAAAAATCAAAGAAAACGGTATGACGCGGAAATATGCGGCTCCGCTATCCCGTCAGCAGGCGGATATGCTGATCCGGGGGCAGCTGCTTCCAATTGATCAGAAGGATCTGGAAAGCTATCCACCGCTCCTTGCACAGTTTTTGCTCCTGATGCGCACAAGACGGATGCAGCCCAAGGTGATCGTGGCATATGATCGCATTCCTTATGTGGACAGAAGGGGAAATGTACGGATCACATTTGATAGAAATATTGCAGCTTCCGTGGATTTTCCCCACTTTTTTGAGAAAGAAATGCAGAAAATACCGCTGCTCCCACCGGGAGAGCATTTACTGGAGGTAAAGTACGATGAGTACCTTCCGGCAGTTTTGAAACAGCAGCTGGATCTGGGAAAGCTCAGACAGGAGACCTTTTCCAAATATTATCTTTGCAGAAAGAGGGCAGGCAATGAACACTTTTTCGAACATCTTTAAAAAATCTTTTCTGGAGGGCTTTGGCGGAAGCGATATCACAACCGTAAGGATCCTTGTCACACTGGCGGTAACGTGTGCGCTGGCATTGTATATTTTTATTGTATATTACGTGGCAACAAAGAAGACCTTTTATTCCAAGACATTTAATATTGCGCTGTTTATGATCGCGGTCATCACATCGAGTATCATTCTGGCAATGCAGTCTAACCTTGTGATCTCCCTCGGTATGGTCGGTGCACTTTCTATTGTCAGATTCCGGACGGCGATCAAAGATCCGATGGATCTGATCTTTTTATTCTGGTCGATCAGTATCGGTATTATCTGTGGCGCAGAAATGTATAAGATCGGTATGATCATGTCACTTGTCCTGACGATCGGATTGTTTTTGCTGGAACTGACACCGGTGGGAAAAGCAAGTGTACTGCTTGTTGTCAATGCCAAAGATGCACAGGCGGAAGCTGGGATCATGCAGATCGTAGGGCAGTATGCAAAACGCCCGGCTGTAAAATCACGGAATCTCAGTAAGGATGGCATGGATCTGATCATTGAGATCAAAACAGCACAGGAAAACAAGCTGCTTGCAGAGCTTCTGGCAGCACAGAACGTATACGGTGCTTCCCTGATGGCACATGACGGCGAGATAATGTAGGAGGATATGACATGAAAATGACAGTTGTGATCACAATGGCAGGACTTGGTTCCCGTTTCCGCAAAGCGGGCTACAAGATGCCCAAATACCAGATCGAGGCGCACGGCAGAACTTTATTTGACTGGTCAATGGAAAGTCTGAAGGGCTTTGCAGACCCGGAAAATGACTATATCTTTGTTGTTCGTAAAGAAGACGATGCGGAGGAATTCATCCGCAGCTCCTGTGAAAAGATCGGTATCACCAATGTAACGGTGATAGGGATCGATTATCTGACAGACGGACAGGCGACCACAGCCATGCTGGCGAAGGATGTGTGGGATAAGGAATCTGCCCTGATGATTTATAATATCGATACGTATGTGGAAGCCTATGAAATGAAGACGGAGCAGATCGCCGGAGACGGTTTCATTCCGTGTTTCCATGCACCGGGCGACCACTGGAGCTTCGCAAAGCTGGATGCAAACGGCAAAGTCGTAGAGGTACGTGAAAAAGAACGTATTTCCGACAACTGTACACTCGGTGCTTATTATTTCAAGACCTGTGCACTGTACGAACAGCTTTATAACGAATACTATACCAGCGAAGAAAAGCTGGAAAAGGGTGAAAAATATGTCGCACCGCTTTACAATTACCTGATCTCCAAGGGCGGAGATGTCCGCATTTCCATCGTGGATTTTGAGAAGGTGCATGTACTCGGAACGCCGGAGGAACTGAATTACTTCCTCGAACACTATAAAGGCTGAGAGATAGAAGAATGAGAAAGGAGAGACCATGAAGCAGGAAAAGAAGGGCTTACAACTTTATAAAACAGCACTGGTGATTTCCTGCGTTCATTTTCTCCTGAGCTTTTGGACAGACAACTTTATCTTCCGGTATGTGGTGTTTGACTTCAGCTCTGCGAAAAATATCGTAAAATCGATTGAAACCTGTGGTGTAAAACTTGTGTTCCTTTTCCTGCTGATCGCAGTATGGCAGGGAATTTTTTATGTTTGCAAAAAGGCTGATAAGACATTCAAAAGAGTGGCATTTGGGTATTTCCTGTTGATGCTTGTTCTTTTGCTTCTGACGTGGCCGGGCATCTGGCGTATGGATGAGTTTGGGATCCTAACGAGTGCTGTGCAGCTCTTTCCGCATTTTTGGCAGAATTATATAACAAGTGTATTTTATATATATGCTCTGATGCTGTTTCCGTTTCCGGCGGGCGTGATCCTGGTGCAGATCATCTGTATTTCCCTGATCATTGCAAGACTGGTGACACTCTGCCTGTCTGCAGAGCCGGAGCAGATAGGAAAAAAGAAAAAAAGCCTCTGTTATTTATTGATGCTTGTTCCGTTCTTACTGTTACCGGTACTGGATTCGAACCTGTATCCGATGCGTGTCAGTATGCATGCGTTTTTGGAACTCTGGCTTTTGGCAGAGCTGTATTTTAACTGGAAAAAGAATACGATGCCCGCATGGTATCTGCCGATGCTTGCTGCAGTTGTGACTGTGTGGCGGACAGAAGCGATTTATTATGTGGTTTGTTTCCCGCTGCTGCTTCTTTGGATGGGCAGAGGAAAGAAATACCGGAAACAGATATTACTATATTTGATGTGTACTGTTATTTTATTTGTACCGCAAAAACTGGGCGAAAAAATAACAAGTGGCAGCCAATATGAACTGACAAGCGTTGTACTACCGCTTGTACCACTGGTTGAGGCAACGCATGAAACAGACACTGCAGTCGACAGACAACTGCTTGCTGAAATTGACAAGGTTGTCAGTGTGGAGGTGACACTGGAAGGCGCAAGAGAAGGAAAGACAGGGATCAATCTGTTCTGGAGCCGCCCGGACTTCCAGAGATCCTATACCGACAAAGAGTTCGCTTCTTTTAAGCAGGCATATTATAAACTGATCCTGCGTTATCCGGCTGTTTTTCTGAAAGAACGGTTTGAGACATTTGTGTCATCTACAGGACTTCTGGAAAATACGACGGAACTCTTTACAGAGTCTGTACCGAATTATATCACGTTCCGGCAGTATCCGCTGAGCAGCCCGATCTCTGACAAAACAAGAACGGCTGTTATTAAAGGACTGGAATTAAGGACACAAAAAGACTATACACAGAAGCTGGCAGTGACGGATCTGGTATATTCTGCATTGCCGGCAGTTCTGATACTACTTGTAGCATCTGTTATTTTATTGATCCGTAAGAAATGGCTTCCGCTGTTTCTGCTTTTGACCGCACTTGTGAAAGTGCCGCTTGTATTTCTGACAGCACCGTCCAGACTGTTTATGTACTATTATTCTGTTTATCTGATCGGATATGCGGTGTTATTTTATTCCGCCTTCCTGCTGACCCAAAAGAAGGCGAAAGGGAGTAAGACAGGAGGCGGCTTATGAGTAAGATCCGAAGAACCGTTTCTTATCTGAAACGAAATGGCATTGCAAATACAATAACGGCTGTGCTTGAAAGAATAGATAAAAAAGGAATGGATCAGGCAGGCAGACAGGCAGCTTCTTATATGCGGCAGGTGACAACGAAGGAACGTTGGGAAATGGATGCACTTTCGGGAGCAGAAAACAGAACATGGGAAAAAGCGTATACGTTCAGTATTTTAGTACCGGCGTATGAGACCGATGAAACATATCTGCGCGAAATGATCGACTCTGTTCTGGGACAGAGCTACAAAAAGCTGCAGCTTGTGCTGGCGGATGCTTCCGCATCAGACCGGGTGGAGCGTGTGGCAAAGACGTACCAGGATGACAGGCTGACTTATTTCAGACTGCAGGAAAATGCCGGAATATCCCATAATACAAACGAAGCACTTGCCCATGCAACGGGAGAGTATATCGGGCTTCTGGATCATGATGATCTTTTGTGCAAGGATGCACTTGCCTATATGATGCAGCGGCTTGAGGAGCAGGACTATCTGTTTTTATATACTGATGAGGATAAGATCGACCAGACTGGAACGACCGTGTTTGAGCCGAACTGGAAGCCGGATTTTAATCTGGACTATCTGCTCTCCAATAATTACATCTGTCATTTTTCTGCGATCCGTGCAGATCTTATGAAAAAGCTGCAGTTTCGCAGCAACTATGACGGTGCACAGGATTATGATCTGTTTCTCCGCACTGTATATGAGATTGGAAAGGAAGGACCAAAGGATACAGAAGGACGTCTTCTTTATCCGCAGGCGTATATGGATCGTAAAATCGCACATATTCCGCAGATCTGTTATCACTGGCGGGCGCATCTCGGTTCTACCGCAGACAATCCGCAGAGTAAGCTCTATGCTTATGAGGCGGGAAAGCGTGCACTGGAGGACTTTGCAAGGCAGAACGGATGGCAGACGGAGATCTGTCATACAAATCATCTGGGCTTTTACCGGATCGACTGGAAGGATATTTTTGCGCAGCGCCCGGATGTTGTGGCAGTCTGCTCAAATGAGTGTAGAAGAGGCAGGGTGGCGGAAAGTGGCACATTGCCCGGTGCAAAGTACGGAGAACATGTATTTGCGGGGCTGAAAAAGCGTTACAGCGGCTATCTGCACCGTGCATCCATGACTGTGGATGTGACGGATCCTCCGCTGCAGCAGACCATATATCGCAAAGATGCTGAGCAGAAAAAGGGCAGGATCGTGTATCTGCCGGGGAGTAAACAATAATATGATCAAAACAACGGTAGTGATTCCAAATTACAACGGTATAAAGTATATGGAAGATTGTCTGACCTTTCTTTCTCGCTGCAAGGAGACGGAGTTTGCAACGATCGTCGTGGATAATGGATCTTCGGACGGGAGCAGAGAGCTTGTGGCGGAGAAATTCCCGTGGGTGGAGCTGATCGCCAATGAAGAGAATCTTGGGTTCTGCAAGGCGGTCAATCAGGGGATCAGAGCCAGCAGAACGCCTTATGTGCTTCTGCTTAATAACGATACCGTGGTGGATGACCGTTTTGTGGCAAATCTGGAAAAAAGCATGGACGCGCGGCCGGGTTATTTCAGCATCAGTGCCAAGATGCTTTCCATGAAAGAGCCGGAGATCATTGATGATGCAGGTGATTTTTATTGTGCACTCGGCTGGGCATTTGCCAGAGGAAAAGGCATGGACAGCGGGCGGTATACAGAGCCGTCAAAGATTTTTGCCGCCTGCGGCGGTGCAGCGATCTACCGGCGGGATGTGTTTGCAAAGATCGGCTATTTTGATGAAAATCATTTTGCGTATCTGGAGGATATCGATATCGGTTATCGTGCAAGGATATTTGGGTATCAGAACGGCTATTGCCCGGATGCGATCGTTTACCATGCGGGAAGCGGCGCAAGCGGATCGAGATACAACGCGTTCAAGGTGGATCTCTCCTCTCGCAACAGTATTTATCTGATCTATAAAAATATGCCGCTTTTGCAGCTGATTTTAAATCTGCCGTTTTTACTTTTGGGATTTCTTGTCAAGACTCTTTTCTTTATAAAAAAGGGATTTGGGCTTCTTTATCTGCGGGGACTGTGGAAGGGCATCCGGCTGTCCTGCTCCAAAGAGGGCAGAAAGCATAAGATTCCGTTTTCCGCGCGTAGATTGTGGCAGTACTGCAAAATACAGGGAATGCTGTATGCGGGCGTTGTCAGACGGTTGATTCATTGATTCTTAAGAATAAAAATGTTGCCCTTTTGTTGTAAATATTGTAAAATATCGTATTGTATATGGATTGGGTGGTAGAACCATGATAAAGGATAATCAGAAAATGTTTAACCGGATGCATGTCGTGCTGGACGCAATCATTATCGTAATTGCATATGCTCTGGCATGGTTTTTGAAATTCCGCAGTCATCTGCCGGTTTTGTATTCCGGGAATGAAGCGTTGCCGCCGGAGACATATTTCAGCGCACTTATATTGATCGTTCCGGTTTATATCTTTTTATATTATATTACATCGCTTTATACCGCTAAGCGCGCGACAAGCATGCGCCGTGGCATTTACAATGTCATGCGAGCCAATACGGTGGGGCTTCTGTTCCTGATCGCAGGATTGTATATTATCAATCAGCCGGATTTCTCCCGTAGTATGTTATTTTATTTCTACGTGTTGAATATATCTCTGGATTCACTGATTCGTGTCATGATCCACAAATGGCTCCGTATTCTGCGTAAAAAGGGATATAATGTGAAGTACATCCTGCTGGTCGGTTATTCAAGAGCGGCAGAGCTTTATATTGACAGGATCAAACAGAATCCGCAGTGGGGCTATGTTGTCAGAGGTATTCTGGATGACAAGATCCCGCGTGGTACGGAATACAGAGGCATCAAGGTGATCGGGCAGATTGATAATCTGTTTTATATCCTGCCGGAGAACAAGCTGGATGAAATTGCCGTTACGTTGGCATTGGAAAATTACGGACGATTGGAAGAAATTGTTAACCTGTGCGAAAAATCCGGTGTGCATACAAAGTTCATTCCGGATTATAACAGCGTTATTCCGAGTAAGCCGTATACGGAAGATCTGAACGGACTGCCTGTGATCAATATCAGGCATGTGCCATTGACAAATACGTTAAACATGGTGGCAAAGAGGGCTTTTGATATTGTATTCGGTGCCATTGCACTGGTGATCTTTTCACCGGTACTGCTTGTTACCGCGCTTCTTATCAAGTGCACGAGCGAAGGTCCTGTGATCTTTAAGCAGGAGCGTGTGGGACTGCATAATAAGCCGTTCCAGATGTACAAATTCCGTACGATGGAGCTGCAAAAGCCGAGTGAGGAAAAGAAAGAGTGGACAACCAGAGACGATCCGCGTGTGACGAAGGTCGGAAGGGTGCTCCGCAGGACAAGCATAGATGAACTGCCACAGCTCTTCAATGTGCTGCTTGGTGATATGAGTCTGGTAGGACCAAGACCGGAAAGACCGTTTTTTGTGGAAAAATTTAAAGAAGAGATACCGCGTTATATGATCAAGCATCAAGTAAGACCGGGCATGACAGGCTGGGCGCAGGTAAACGGATACAGGGGAGATACCTCGATCCGCAAACGTATTGACTGTGATTTATACTATATTGAAAACTGGACAATGGGACTGGATATCAAGATTTTATTCCTGACCATTTTCAAAGGTTTTGTCAATAAAAACGCATACTAATACAAGTGACAGTAAGGAGTAATGAAATGGGAAGTACAGATCCGAAAAAGAAGACAGGAAAGAAGAGAATGACAAAGGAGGAGCGTGCGAAAAAAAAGCGCAACAGGATCATCCTGATCGCTGTTGAAGTTTTTGTACTGCTTTTGATGTTGATCGCATTATATGTAGTTGTATTGTATGGAAAGATCCATCATGAGGATATCAAGGACGAAGATATCGTGATCAATGACGGTATTGACGGAGAAAATGACATCAATGCCAGTGACATAGCCACCAATGAAGGACTGGGCGGTCATATGAGCGGTTATCGTAATGTAGCACTGTTTGGTGTGGATGCCCGTGATAAGTCACTCGGCAAGGGCAACAGAACCGATACGATCATTGTTGCTTCCATTAATGAGACAACAAAGGAAGTCAAGCTTGTTTCCGTCTACCGTGATACGTATCTGAATATCGGTAATGACAGCTATAACAAAGCAAATTCCGCTTATGCAAAGGGTGGTCCTCTGCAGGCGATCAATATGCTGAACATGAATCTTGATCTGAATATTACGGATTATGTGACAGTCGGCTGGGCAGGTGTTGCAGATACGATCGATGCGTTAGGCGGAGTTGAGATCGACGTCGATGAAAGTGAGATCAACCATCTGAATAACTATCAGGTGGAAACTTCCAAGTCACTTGGAAAATCGTATAACAAAGTTACTTCCACAGGCTTGCAGACACTGGACGGTATTCAGGCTGTTTCCTACTGCCGTATTCGTTATACCGCTGGTGATGACTTCAAGCGTACAGAGCGTCAGAGAGAAGTCATCCAGGCAATTCTGGATAAAGCGAAAAAAGCAAATATTGCAACACTGAATAAGGCAGCAAATACGATCTTTGAAGAGATTTCTACTTCCATGACATTTACAGAAATTACAGAGCTTCTGACAGATGTGGCAAGCTATTCGATCGGCGAGACCGACGGCTTCCCGGCAGAGCAGTACCGTGCAACGGGAGATGTACATGGCGCAAGCTGTGTTATGAGTACAGATCTGACAGCTGATGTTCTAAGTCTGCACCAGTTCTTATTTGGAGATGTCGGTGATTACCAGCCGTCGAGCGAGGTACAGTCGATCGCAGCAAAAGTACACAGTGATACAGGAAAATAAGTAAATAAAAAAGGAGCTTTGCAAAAAGCTCCTTTTTTTAAAATTATCGTAAAGAAGGAAAGAAATATGACGGTAGACGTAATTATACCGACTTATAAGCCGGATCAGCGCTTCTTTGAGCTGATCGCACTTTTGGATAAACAGACGTTTCCGATCTCACATATCCGGATCATCAATACGGAAGAAAAGTACTTCGAAAAGATCATATATGGCAGACGCTATGAGGAAGAATATCGTAATTTATGTGTGACACATATTTCCAGACGGGAATTTGACCATGCGGCAACCAGGTCGTACGCGGTTGCGCATTCCGATGCAGACATCTTTGTGATGATGACGATGGATGCGTATCCGAAAGATACGCATCTGATCGAAAATCTGGTCAAAGCACTTGTTCCTGATAATGTGGCAGTCAGCTATGCCAGACAGCTTGCCAATCCGGATGCCGGTATGATAGAGCAGTTTACCAGAAATTACAATTATCCGGATACATCCTGTATGAAATCAAAAGAGGATATCGAAAAGCTGGGGATCAAGACCTTCTTCTGCTCGGATGTCTGTGCGGCCTATAAGAGAGATATCTTTGACAGGCTTGGGGGGTATCCGGATCATGCGATATTCAATGAGGATATGATCTATGCGCACAAGGCGATCATGGCAGGCTACAGCATTGCTTATGCGGCAGATGCCTGCGTATACCATTCACACAATTATACAGGCGTGCAGCAGTTCCACCGGAATTTTGATATGGGTGTATCACAGGCGGATCACCCCGAGGTATTTGCCTCTGTTCCCGCAGAGGGAGAAGGCATTTCAATGGTAAAGAAAACAGCCCGTTATCTGATTGGGCAGAAACAAGGCTTGCAGATCTTTAAGCTGATCTATATCAGCGGTTGTAAATATCTGGGCTACCTTCTGGGCAGGCATTACAGAAAGCTGCCAGAAAAGTGGATCCTGCACTTTACTGCTGACCGAAATTACTGGAAAAATCTGTATTAGAAGCCTGTTTCCACAAAATAAACACATTTCAGAGATACACTATACACACTGGAAGAAATCTATCCCATAAAGTGAGGTAATGTGTTATGTATGGACAAGATGAATGGAACGTAAGACAGGAAGATATCTATCAGCCTGATTTATCCGATAAACCAAAAAAGAAAAAGAAGGGTCGTTTCTGGGCAACGGTTGGAAGCGGACTTTTGTTTGGACTCTGCGCCGGTTTGATGATCTGGGGCGTGGGACAGTTTATGCCGCAGATTTCAGGAGTAGTGGCAGCAGATATACAGGGAAAAGCGGCTGTAACAGAACAGCCCGGTGATTTTGCAGCTGCCAAACCGGACGCTTCTGCCGCAGCAAATACGGTAGAAACAGATCAGGCAACGGATGTGCCAATGTCAGATCTGCAAGAGGAATCTGATATTGCTGTGGCACAGTCAGAAGGCATGACAAAGGCTGTTGTGACGGATGTGACTGATGTTGTTGATACCGTAATGCCGTCGGTAGTCTCTATTTTCGGAACGTATTCCGTGACAGAAAATTTTTGGGGCTATGCGATCAGGCAGGAAGAAACAGGAAGCGGATCCGGTTTTATCGTTGGAGAAAACGAGGATGAGCTTCTGCTTGTGACGAATAATCATGTCGTAGCGGATTCTACTTCGCTTTCTGTACAATTTATTGATGAGAGCATCTATGATGCAGTGGTAAAGGGAACAGACGCAGATGCGGATCTGGCAGTGATCGCCATAAAGCTTTCGGATCTGTCCGCAGCAACGAAGAGTGCGATCAGGATTGCAACACTGGGAGATTCCGATAACTTAAAGGTCGGAGAGCCTGCGATCGCGATCGGGAATGCACTCGGTTACGGGCAAAGCGTGACCACGGGTGTGATCAGTGCTTTGAATAGAGATTATTCTGTAGATGAAGATGGAAATACGCAGGCACTGATCCAGACAGATGCAGCGATCAATCCGGGTAATTCAGGCGGTGCGCTTTTAAATGTCAGCGGTGAGGTAATCGGGATCAATTCCAATAAGATTGCCGGAACAAAGGTGGAGGGCATGGGATATGCCATTCCGATCTCTACGGCAAAGCCGATCATTGCCGAACTGATGAATAAACAGACAAGAACACCGGTAGAGCAGAATAAACGGGGCTATCTGGGCATTTCCGGGCTGAATGTAGACAGCCAGGTACAGGAAATGTACGGAATTCCGGTTGGCGTTTATATTTCAAGAGTATATGAAGGAACCGCAGCACAGAAGGCAGGACTGAAGAAGGGGGATATCATCATAAGCTGTGACGGAGAAACCGTAGAAACAATGGAGGGGCTTTCCGCGCTGCTTGACAGCATGGAAGCGGGGACATCCGTACAGATCGGTGTGATGATGTCTGTGGACGGCGGTTATCAGGAGCGTATTTTAGAGGTTACGCTTGATGGAAATCAGTAAATGATAAAGGAGAGAAACAATGTCTGATTATGATGAAGATGTTTTCTTTGATGAAGAAGACGAAAAAGAAAAGATAGAAAAGGAAATTATTTCAGAAGATGATTTTGATGAAGATTTCCAGGGAGAAGACAGAAAAAAAGCGGTATACCGGAATACAACGGAAGCAGAAGAAGATGAATTTTCCGAAGATTTTGACGTGACAGATACGGCGGATGAGGATTTTGATGATTCAGAAGAAATTTCCGTTACTGATGAAAAGATAAAGCAGGATCCACCTGCCTGTGATGGAAAAGAAGGCAAAATAACGGAAGCGAATGATTTCAGGGAAGTGAAGCCCGGTGAGGATGTACAAAATGGCGACGAACCTGAAAATGTAGCTGATGAGAACAGGGAAGCCTGTGAAGGAACCGTAGAGGATACGGAAGAGGAAGACGAGGACGACGAGGACGACAGCCCGTACGAGGATGTCTGCTTTGTCTGCCGCAGACCGGAAAGCGTAACGGGTAAGCAGTTTAAACTGCCGAATAACATCTGTGTCTGCAATGACTGTATGCATAAGACAATGGATGCTGTCAGTCAGTTTGATTATCAGGGGATGCTGGATCCATCCATGCTGGCGCAGTCCATGAACCAGTCAGACCTTTCTGATCTGTCTAAAAAGTTCCCAAACATCAGTTTCGTGAATCTGGCAGATCTGCAGGGAGATGGTGGTATTCCGAACAAGCAGAAGCTGAAGAAGAAAAAAAAGAAGGCAGAAAATGAACCGGTACTGGATATCAAAAATATTCCACCGCCACACAAGATCAAGGCACAGCTGGATGATTTCGTGGTTGGACAGGATTATGCCAAAAAGGTTATTTCTGTTGCGGTTTACAATCACTACAAACGTGTGGCAACCAATACAATGGATGATATCGAGATCGAAAAGTCCAATATGCTGATGATCGGGCCGACAGGCTGCGGTAAGACCTATCTGGTCAAAACGCTTGCACGTCTTTTGGATGTACCGCTTGCGATCACAGATGCCACTTCCCTGACAGAGGCGGGCTATATCGGTGATGATATCGAGAGCGTTGTTTCCAAGCTGCTTGCTGCCGCAGATAATGATGTGGAGCGTGCGGAAATGGGTATCATCTTTATTGATGAGATCGATAAGATCGCGAAGAAGAAGGAAACAACGAGCCGTGATGTATCCGGCGAATCCGTACAGCAGGGTATGCTGAAGCTGCTAGAAGGTGCAGAAGTAGAAGTGCCGGTCGGTGCAAACAGCAAAAATGCGATGGTACCGCTTACAACGGTCAATACAAGAAATATTCTGTTTATCTGTGGTGGTGCATTCCCGGATCTGGATGATATCATCAAACAGCGTCTGATGAAAAAAACGTCCATTGGCTATGAAGCTGATCTGAAAGATAAATTTAATAACGACAAGGATCTGATCAAAAAGGTAACGATCGAGGATCTGAAGAAGTTCGGTATGATTCCGGAATTTCTTGGCAGACTGCCGATCATTTATACATTGGATGCGCTCGACAAGGATATGTATATCAAGATCTTAAAAGAGCCGAAAAATGCGATCCTGAAGCAGTATCAGAAGCTGCTTGCCCTGGACGAGGTAGATCTTGAATTTGATGACGGTGCACTCGAAGCGATCGCGGAAAAGGCAATGGAAAAGGATACAGGAGCCAGGGCACTGCGTGCCATCATCGAGGAATTCATGCTTGATATTATGTATGAGATCCCGAAAGACGAAAATATAGGACGCGTGACGATCACGAAGGAATATATTGAGGGCTGTGGCGGCCCGAAGATTGAAATTCGTAGTACGGAGACACTTTCCGGCATAGAATAGAAAAAAGCCATGAGAGGCATCTATGGATTGCAGGGAAAAAATCGTATCAGAGGATTATCTGAATCTGCTTGTGGATTATATAGCAGATTTTGATCTGTTAAAACAGAATGGAGTGGATTACTGCTTTGTACCGATCGAGGAGAATTTCGGTATTTTGTATGTAAGCAGGACGAATCTTCCGCCACTCAGTGCTTCAGAATACCGCTATGCCTTTATTCCGAAATGTTACGGACTTGCTGCCCGGGAGGAAACTTCCGGGCTTTTTTCGACCATAAAACAGAGCGAAAATTCGGTATATGGGGAATACAGGCTGCAGCAGGAGGGGCAGCGGATTGCAGGTGCATATGAGGACAGTGGTATCCTGCGTGTGCAGCAGCCACCACTCAGTCTGACCGGAAATGGAATACTGATCGGGCTGATTGATACAGGGATCAGATATACGTTCCCTGACTTTTTAAAGGAAGATGGAACGACAAAGCTGCATTCTGTCTGGGATCAGACACAGCAGAGCGGACAGACGCCTATAGGGCTTCCCTACGGAACTGTTTTTTCAAAAGAAGAGATCAATGAAAATCTGCGTCAGCGCGAAAATGCCCAGAGTGTACCGCTCTTATTGACGGATGAAAACGGACATGGTACAAAGGTTGCTTCCGTGGCATCTAAAGCAGCGCCCTCGGCAGAACTGATCATGGTAAAATGCAGGCAGGCAAAGTCATATCTGCGCACTTATTACAGAATACCGGAAGCGGCAGATGCCTATGACGAGTCGGATATCGTGGCGGCACTGAAGTATATTCATGATATCAGCCAGCAGGAAAATAAACCGGTTGTCATCGGGATCACAATGGGAACCAACATGGGAGATCACACCGGTAATTCTTTCTTAAACATATATCTGAATACGCTGACGCAGGAGAGGCATCACTGTATTGTCATAGGTGGCGGAAATGAAGGAAATGCGGCGCATCACTACGCAGGCGGTATCATGCTGCAGGCTGAAAATCCCTATGAGGATGTGGAAGTACGTGTCGCAGAAGGCAGCAGCGGATTTACCATGGAGCTGTGGGGTGAAATTCCCAATGTTTATACGATCATGCTCCGATCGCCGGATGGGGAAACGATCAGCCGGATACCGGCTCGCTTCGGGCAGACGCTGCAGTTTGATTTTGTATATAGTAATTCAAAAGTCAGTGTGGATTATATTCCGATAGAACTGAACAGCGGAGAGGAGCTTATCTATCTGCGTTTTGAAAATCCGCTTGCTGGCATCTGGACAATACGTGTATATGCACAGGGAAGTGCAGGAACTGCGCGTTTTCACAGCTGGCTTCCAATTACAGCATTTCTGAATGAACCGGTCTATTTTCTGAGACCGGATCCCTATACCACAATGACAGAACCGTCCTACTGTGAAAATGCGATAAGCCTGACCTATTATGATTCTTCCAATAACAGCTTTTCGATTGACAGCGGGCGCGGCTTTCAGAGACAGGGCTTGATCAAACCGGATCTTTCCGTAGCGGGGGTACGCGTGCAGACTGCACTGGGGCTGTCAGGCGGCAGCAGCATTGCGACCGGGCTTATGACAGGTGCGGCGGCACAGTTTATGCAATGGGCGATCGTGGAGAGAAAGGATCCAGTCATCAACAGTAAAGGTATTCGGAATTACTTTATCCGCGGCGCTGAACGTGAAAAAACGCTGGAATATCCCAACCGCCAGTGGGGCTACGGGAGGATGGATATTGCCGGTATTTTTGATGCACTTGTGGAATAGAATCTGACATGATTTTTCTGGCGGTTCCGTGAAGAAGAGTATTTTATTTATGGGAGAACTGTGATAGGATACCAGATAGATATAAGCGTGTTAAAAGTCAGGAAACAGATTCTGCAAAAGCAGGGAAAAGGAGAGAAAAGTTTGGTTTACATAATTATACTACTTACCCTCTTTATCGGGGATGGCATTATCAAATATCTCGTTGAAAATCTGATCGATCAAAAGGAACGGATCCCAATTCTGGGCGGAAAACTCTTTTTGACGAAATATCATAATTTCGGCGCTTTTTTAAATCTGGGAGAGAAGAAAAAGGAGCTGGTGAAACTGACAGCGGCGGTGATCACACTTTTATGCCTGCTTCTATTTATTGTGACACTCGGCAGACACGGAAAACGGCTCCTGAAATGGGCACTGTCCCTGCTTTTGGGAGGCGCCTTCAGCAATATGTGTGATCGCCTGACAAGAGGCTATGTGGTTGATTATTTTGGTTTCCGGGTGAAAAATAAGAGGCTGAGAAATGTCATCTTCAATATATCCGATTTTGGCATTATGATCGGTGCTGTGCTGCTGGTGATAGCCGCAAGATAAATAAAATAACTCCCTTTTTACAAAAGTGTGTCTGATGCATACTAACTCATAATTATACGAAACACCATTCTTTTATTCATTTTCCATTCATTTCTGGCTAATGGGTATTCATTTTTACTCTAAGTTGTCGTGCAATTTATTAGAATGGAATTTTTGAAAGAGCCAGCACCTTGAATGGGCTGACTCTTTCAATGTCACCTGTAATTGACAAATTGGAATTGTATATTAATTTTTCTTATTTAGTCTAATATGGAAATCGTTGGCTTTA
>ENA-UOJC01000093-UOJC01000093.1-human-gut-metagenome-genome-assembly--contig:-C104-NODE-93-length-151834-cov-11.334486_pt1 | contig 151834 bp, 184 predicted proteins | sample MGYA00242339_ERZ723886 | MGnify/ENA metagenome assembly ERZ723886 | reverse complement strand
GAACTCGCCGCAGTGCCGCCATATCGCATAGGGGTTGCGCGTCAGCATAGGGTGCGGCATTTTCGCTTTGTAGCGCCTCCAACCACCCTTCCACCCCATAGAGGTCTGCTATGGAGCCATCCATGTCGAGAAAAATAGCGGGCGCACGAAACTCTTTTGCCGCCATCCTGTTCCTTCCTCCCTGCCACCTGTTGATTTTCTTTCCCTTCGCCATGGTGCTATTATACGCCCTATGGCCGCAAAAGTCAATTCGCTGACCTCCCAAATCGCGCATAATTTTTTTGTAGAAGGCGCACAAAAGTGCTGGCGCGGAAGAAACGTTGCCGCGAGTAGATAGCCCAAAGGAATAGTTGCCGCCGCAAAAAGGTATTTCTTCCTCTCTCTAATACACGCGTGCATACCGTGCGTTAGCCAACACACGCGTGCGTTTCCGTGCGTTGCCTTGCGGGATGCCGTGCGTTCCACCTTTACACTTTTGCGGCGCAATTTTGGCTTTCTTCGAATGCTCGTAAACGCCTTTCTACGCCTTTTCTCGCCCATCTCTTGCGCCCCTTTGTCGTAGGCCACCAAACTGCTAACCATAGGTAGAAATAGCCTTTACGGCGCTCTGGTGCGGCTTTCTGCGCTTTGCCGCGCGGGATGCTGTTTTCTGCCATCTGATGGCGGCTGGCCTGACGGCCTTCTTTCTCTACCATTCCTCTGCCTCCGCGCATTGTGGTTGTCGTTTTCCTTTCTGGCTCTTCTTGACGAACCCCTTCGGATGCTACCTGTCGGGCGCTGCTGATTTCTGCTCTCCCGTTTGTCCTTCCGCCCGCTGCCGCTTTACCCGCTTCTTGCTGTCGCTTTACACCATCTTCACAGAGTTCAGCTTTACCAGACTTTTCCTGCCGCTTTACCTCATTTTCATAGAAATCCTCTTTACCAGAATTTTGCTGCCGCTTTACCAAAACTTCACAGAAATCGGCTTTATCAATTCTTCCCTCTTCCTTTACCTTCTCTTTACAATCCGCGCCTTTACCAAATCTTTTCTTCCTCTTTACCCAACCTTTACAATCCACCTTTACACCTTCTTTCCTGCGGCTTTACACAAGCATAACAAATTTTTGCGCTGGCTATTGCGGGACGCTTTACACAAAAATCACAAAACCTTTCGCCTTCTTTCTCTTTTTCCTTTACTTAAATTTTACATTGCGTAGTTCCCTGTTCCGCCCTTCTATTATATCAAATTTGATAGAAATTGTCAAGTTAATTGTTTGTAATGTTGCCCTGCTTATCCCCGCCCCTTAACAAAAACTTTACAAAACATTTCCGCGATTTTTATACATAAGGCGCTATAAATACAATTTAGCAGGAGAAAAGGCAGCTTCTCTTTTTCTCTTTTCTACTTGCCTATCTTAACACGAACTGCATAGAAAGTAAAAGATTTGACAATACATAGGAATTGTGGTATGTTATCGGTGTGTAAAGTTGCCGTGCTTATATCACGAGCCTTTTTCCCGTCCTTTACCTAACCATAACACACTTTTTCATAGAAATACGTAAAAACTGCTACATTTTATGCTTTACGCTGCCGCGCTATTTATGGTATAATGAGGCATCAAATGAATTGGAGGGAATAGCATGATGGTTATGAACGAAGGGGCGATCCGATTTTTAATGGGACTAAATCCGTGCGCATGGGAAACTCATTGCGGAGACTGGGAGGAAACTTATACTAACAGAAGTAGCGACGTGGCCGCAATGATGAATGACTGGGAGGATTATAAAATCACGCATCTATCAATGCCGGAAACAGGCATTGTAGCAATTTGGTTGGAGGACAAGTAAAAAGGGGAGAAATCCCCTTTTTTGTTAGCTATCTGTAAAGTTTGCTGCCGTGCCGCCGTATAACATGTTCTTCTTTTTTGCTTTACCTAAATTTAACATATTTTTTTCCATTCCTCTACTTGACTTCTGCGCTTCCATGTGCTATAATAGGAACATCAAAAGAGAGGGGAGAAAATACCATGAAAAAAGTCCATTGCTTCGCCACTTATCGCCGCACGGAAACCGGCCTTCACCTGCTGTCACTCACCGTGAAAACGCGCGAAAACAACATTATTGCGCTTCCAGTAGATGAAAAGGCGTTCCAGCTTTTTCATGATATGTATGAGAGTGTTATGAAAACGTTGGCGCAAAATCATATGCGCGTTCATGGCTGGGACGAGTTCGGCGCGCGTTGGTATGATGTGATGTGGTGTGATTTGGAGACGGGGAAAGTGGAGAGATACGCATACAAGGGTTTAGCGCAGTAAAGAGCGGGATAAACCCGCTTTTTGTTAGTTCTTTGTAAAGTTTAGCACCGTATGCTCGCATGCGCTTGCTCTGTTAGCTGTATGTAAAGTTTGCTGCCGTATATTAGAAGGGAAGGGAATTGCTTCCCTTTCGCCTTTATCACCCCTCCCCCTCCAAAAGTGCGAAATATTCTTTCTTCACTCTCTCCAATTCAATTTCATAGTATTCTATTTCCGCATTTTTCGCGGCGATAGCAATACAACTTTTTACCTCTGTTGGCTTCATGATGCTATATACACCTTCTAACGATAGAATATCAGGACATTCATTAGAGAGCTGAATATCTACCGGATACAATACGGTATTGATGTTCTTTGTGAAGTATTCGCGCGCTCTCTCCTCATTCAATGCCGCTATGGCAGTAAGGAAATTTTCGTTCTGGGTTTGGATGGTAGCATACAATCTCGACATGGTTTTTTCCCTCCTTCATTTGATGGCACTATTATAGCACAGAAGGAAAAGAAGTAAAAGCATTTTACGGCGAATTTTAGATGAAGTTCATGTAAAGCATGTTATGAGGTTGTAAAGTTTGCCGCCGTATACCGCCCATGTTAGGGCTATGTAAAGTTTGGCACCGTATAATAGAGAAAAGAGAAGGGGGGGTTCCCCTCTCCGCCGCTATTAGAATTGCGGAATTGCTTCTGCTTCTTCTTTCTTTTTCCGCAAAATCTCTTTGAAATTCGCAAGTTTGGTGCGTTCCCATTCCAGCTCATTTTGCAATGCTATGACTTTCTCCTCTTGCCTTGCGATCATCAACGCGCCTTGCAGGGGCTTCCATGCGGACAGAACATAATTTGTTCCGTCTTCTATCAGAATAACGGGGAATTTGTCATATACACCGATAATAGTGCCGGAAACACTATTTTCCGCCACAATTTCCCGCGCTAATTCACGTTCCGCCGCATAGATTACAGTGATGGCGTGAATGTCGTGCTTTTCGTTGTCGATAGATACGATATACTGGTTTAGGCTCATGATGTGCACCGTCCTTTCATTTGATACACCTATTATAACATATGGCGAGCCGCGATAAAAGCAAACATCCGTATATTTTAGATGAAGTTGGTGTAAAGGTGCGGCCAAAGTAGTTGCCATCCTTATATCATTTGGCGCGTTATCGGCAGGTAAAGTTTGAATGCGTAAAAGCAGGAACAAATTCCTGCTTCCTGCTATCCTACGATTTTATAACCATAGGCCGCAAGTTCTTGTTTTGCGTCCTCTTTGTTCTTCCACATACCAATGACGCTATACCATGTAGAGTTCTGCTCTACGATAATTTTATAGCATTTTTCGCCGCTATAAGTATTGTTTCCTTCCTGCGTCCATGTGGTGGTTTTTCCATGGTGCGAAACTTGCGCTTCTAAAAGCGCAAGAAAAGAAACTCCGTCTTCGCGTTTCTGTTCCTGCGGGTTAGCTACCATAATAGGCATAACATCATAGGGCAGGAAAAAGAAAGGCTTATTTTCTTCGTATAATTTCGCCGCGTCCTCCCACCGAATTTCTTTGAAAAACATTGTATTTCCTCCTTTTCTTTGATAGCACTATTATAGCAGAAAAAAGGCATTCTGTCAAGCGGCAAAAACATGTTTTACAGAAACATAACATAGCAGTTTGTTGCCTAACGGTAAAGTTTGATGGCGTATAGAAGCGCTTTCGCGCTTTTTCCTTCTATTCAATCTGTTTGAGAATATAACTGATACATTCGCGCTCTGTGATTAGACCGCGCTCGCACATACGCACAGCATTTTCTATTGCCTTGCGTATAGGAAGACAGGCAGCATTATTAGACAGTGAGTTCAGCATGTCGCGGGCAAACTCTTTAACATATCGTTTCATCGTTTCAATTCCTCTTTTCTTCCTTCATTTGATGGCTTTATTATAGCATATGGAGGACAGAAGAAAAAGCGTATTTGTATAGAAAATAGGTAAAGTTTGGGTAAAAAATGGCGGGATGTTGCCACTCTGTAAAGTTTGACAACGTATGCTCGCTTGCGCTCGCGGCCTGTGCTTGCCTGTTATCTACCTGTAAAGTTTCCTATCGTATTCCTGCGGTTTTACCTAAATTTAATATAAAATTTTCGCGCGCATCACTTGACAAACTCGCCCCACCATGTTATAATATGGGTGTGATGAGGGGAGAAAACCCCACAAGAAAGGAAGGACAGAAAATGGAGAGATACGACTATCAGGAAGAAATGGCGAAAGACATTCGCGCTTACATTGAAGAGGATTACAGCACGGAAGAAATCGCGGAGAAACTCGCGTATGAGCGCGATGACTGGGAGACGGAGCTTTACGATGGCATGATGGTTGCGGACAGCGTGACGGGTAATGCGTCGGGCAGCTACACGTTCCATGCGTGGCGGGCGGAAGAGTATATTTGCCACAATTTTGATTTGCTGGGTGAAGCAATCGAAGAATTCGGCGGCGAATGTGATGTGCTGAAAGATGGCGCGGAGGCTTGCGACGTGACTATTCGGTGCTATTTGCTGAGCGAAGTGCTGAATGAAGTGCTGGATGAAATGGAGAGTGATTACGAAGAGGAGATAGAGAAGGCGCGAAACGGAGAGGACGAAGACGAAGACGACGAGGACGAGTAAAGGAAGGGCGGGAAACCGCCTTTTCCTATTACCAGTTTGTAAAGTCCTACTGCGTATGCTCGCATATCTGTATTCAAGCTAACATAACCATAACACAAAATGCCGCTATTCTTTTCTTGACAATTTATGTGGCTGCATGGTATAATAGAGATACAAAAGAGGAAAGGTGGCTACAACATGTTCGTAAGAATGACATGGAAGGAAGCAGAAGAGCGTTTCAACAAAAAGCAGGATTTCATAATGGCGGGAGAAAACCCGTATAAGAGCATGAAATTTCGTGCGCGTGATTTCTGGGATAAATGGGAAAGTTTTATGCGCGTCATGGAAGAAGTGGCGGCGCTGGGCGGTTTTGCTTGCTGGCAGGAGCTGGAAGAGGACGAAGAAAATCGCGTTTTTTGTGCGATGGTCGCGTTCGTTTGTCTGCCTGATAGAATAGTGTATGGTAAGGCGCAAAATAAAGATGAATTTCGTATGAAGGTTTTCAAATATGGAACGTTGGTAGATTTTATAAAAGTATAGCTACGCTCGCCGCAGGTGCTCGCATTCGCTCACGGCATTGTTTGCGGCCTTGTAATGTTTGCTTGCTTATTGCGACTTTACTTAAATTTCTCTTGACAAAAGCGCTTTTATCCTGTATAATAGGTGTATCGAAGGGAAAGAAATTCCCGAAAGAAAGGAAGGGCGCAAGGTATGTTAGGATTTTATGGGAATTTTTACGGAAAGGATTGTTTTCTTGCCACACCAATAAAAGAGAAGTCTCTTGCGCTGGGGCTGGATTTGCTGGATGGCATCCGCAAAAAGCTAAACAAGCGCAACGTAGTTATTACAAATTATGAAGCGCATGCGGTGACGGAAGCGATGGAACCCGCATCTCTGGAAACCATTGGTGAAGGATATGCGCGCATTGTGGCGCTCGATGGGAGTTGGGAAGTAGAGGGCGTACTACTGGATGAAATAATTGTGGTAAATGGGATGTAAAGAAAGGGAAGAAATTCCCTTCCATTAGCTACGTGTAAAGTTTCATTGCGTGCTCGCATACGCTCGCGGCATACGCTCGCGGCATCCGCTTGCGATGTTTCATCTGTGTAAAGTTTGGTATCGTATGGCTCGCATTCGCTCGCCGTATTCGCTCACTGCTTTACCTAACCGTAATCCAATTTTCACCATTTTACTACTTGATTTCGCCGCTTTCCTATGCTATAATGGTATTACCGAAAGGGAAGAAAAGGAGATGTGAAACAATGTTTGTAAGAATGTGCTGGAAGGAAGCTCAAAAGAAGTTTGATGCGCGTGAGGATTTTTCTATTACGTGCGGCAATCATGCGCACCCATACGAACCGTGTTTCTACGCGCGCGATTATTATGTTGGAAAATACGATTTCATGACTACGCTTGAAGTGCTGTCTATCTACAATGACGCAAGCGTGAATTGCTGGAAACAGGTGCCAGAAGGAACAGAGGAACCGAAGGAAGGAAAACTGTTCCGCATGACGGTGTGGGACAAAGTGGAAAGATGCCTTGCTACTGCGTATATGCGGGCCGTTGATGTTGAAGCGGCGAAACAGGAAGCACACGACAGATACTATGAAGTTATGAAGATAGAAGAAGTGTAGAAGGGACGAAAGTCTCTTTTATTACCGAATGGTAAAGTTGCGCTACGTGCCGCCACGTTATGCGGCTGTATTCTTGCGGCTTTACCTACTTTTTACTTGACTTCTGGTGGTTGCTGTGCTATAATAGAAGCATCAAAGGAAAGGAAGGGAACCTTCATGAAAAAGCATCTTATTTGGAGCAACTATAACTTGGACTATGAGAAGGAAAGAGAGTGGATGGAAGAAGAGTATCCAGAGCTAACGGAAGACCAAAGAATAGAGAAAATGTATGAATTGAATGCGGATAATTTAGAGGAAGAGCGCTGCAATCTCGATATACAGATGCCGGAGGCTATTTTGGCGATAGCAGATTTGGGGCTGTGGTATGGTCGCCGCACTGGTTATAAAGAGATAACGAGCCGCCGCATCAGCGATTGCCTTTACAGCGAAAGGGACACGGAATGGGCTACTTGGTAGGTGGATGGAAGAGGGGATTTGTGCGCGGAGTTCGTTCATCATGATGGCCGCAATTACATAACGTATAGGGAATGGAAGGAAGGCGTAAGCGAAACGCAGAAGGAAAATCTGAAAGTAAAGCTTATGCGCGGTGAAGCTACACGCAAAGACATAACGAGGAAAACGCGCAAACTTGGAGACAGAATTGCGGCGGTTTATGGATGGGAAGAAAAATAGGAAGAAGGGGTGACCCTTCTTTTATTGCCTGACGGTAAAGTTGCGTTGCGTGCCGTTCTTTATACCTGTATAAGGAAGTGCTGCCGTGTATTACCATCTGGTAAAGTTTCCTATCGTATACTCGCTTTCGCTCGTGATGTGGCCGCTTGCGGTTTTACCTAAATAGTTGCCGCAATACTTCTGCTTATGAATGTGTTATACTGGACGTGTCAAGAGAGAAAGGGAGGGAAAAACAAGATGGCAACATTCGGTTTGTATTGGTGGGGATTTCGCCGCATGCCTATGGAGAAGATGGAAGTCATTACGGAGGAAATGGCGAAACGCTTTTTCGCGGAGGTGGAAAAGCGAACAGGGAAAAGCATCAGGAGAACGAGGGACGCGCTGGAATGGGTGGAAATGCGGGAATACGGTTTTGCGAATGGCACGCGCATTTTGGCCTTTTCAAATGACGAGATTACAGACACTACGGAAATTTGTGATAATCCATATACAGAGGTGGAATGGATAGCTTAACGGCGGGAAGGGAAATTCCCTTTTCTTTTGCCGCATATGTTATCTAACGGTATTACGGACGTGTAAAGTTTGGTATCGTATGCCGCTTTACCTAAACTCAACATCAATTTCACTGGATGTGCTATTGACAATTTCTCCGCCGCATGCTATAATGGTATCACAAGAAAAGGAAAGGAAGGGAAACACGATGTATGTAAGGATGAGTTGGAAGGAAGCAAAGGAAAAGTTCGATAGGCACGAGGATTTCGTTATTACGTGCGGCAACAAAAGCAATCCATACGGCCAGCATTGCTACTATGCGCGCGATTACCACGTTGGGGAAGACAATTTCCTGACGGCTAATGACGGAAGCGTGAATTGTTGGAAACAAGTTCCTGACGATGTAGAAGAGCCGCAGGAAGGAAAGCTATTTTGTATGAAAGTGCTTGACAAAATAACGCAGAAGTTTGCAACAGCGTATGTGCGGGCCGGTGATGAGGATTTAGCAAAGCTGGAAGCAAGTTACAGATATTACAAGGTGGTTGAAATTGAGGAAAGGGAAATGTAAAAGGAAGGAGACGAGAAGGGAAGAAATTCCCTTCTTCTGTTGCGGCTTTGTAATGCGTATGCGGTTTGTTATGATGATATAAGGAACGGCAGGAGCGGGAAGGGGAGGGTTTTCGGCTTTTCTCTTTTCTTTACCTGTATTCTACAACAACTTGACATGAAAGTAAAATGTTAAGGTACGGTAATGTTTCGAAGCGTATGTTCGCATGCGCGGAGGGGAGGTTATGGGTTAGCGGCAACAAAAAATTGCGCCGTATTTTTATTTTTATTTTCTATTCGGTTTTGATATTGCTACTTCTATATATTAAGGCAGGAGGAAGGGAGAGGGAGATACATTAGTCGGCATTTTTTTAGCCTATATTATATTAAGTCAAGGGAGAGGGAAGGGAGATACATTAGTCGGCATTTTTTTTGTCAAATAATGTATCCCTTCCATCCCTCCCCTGCGTTACTATATAATAGGAGAAAATAAGAGTATAAATAGGATAATAGAAATACCTATATATAGAGAGTAAAATATTTTACAATCTAAACAACCTATTATAGAATTTATGAAAAGGAATAGGGGAGGTAGATATCATGGCAACAAAAGAATATGTGTGTAAAAGGCTACGTCTATATGATTGGTTGTCTATGAGAGGTTGGAAACCTATAAGGCGTATAGCTGATATGCAAAATTCTGAATATATAAACTGGGTGTATGAAGTAACACCTGAATTTAACAAAGATATAAAGCTTTACTTTAAATTGTTAAAGGAAAGACATAAAGAAGAATACAAGTAATAAAACTTGTGTAAGGGAGGAATAAAGTAAAATGAATACAAATGTTTATAAAATGGTTCTTCAAATAGAAGACAAAAATAAAAAAATAAACTGCGGCGAAAAAATTTCCGCGCCAGAAGTATGGCGGCCTCAAAAGGCCGAAACCTACAATTTGCCGCCTGTCGTTTTCCCGCGCTTGACAATTCCTAACCAAAAGAAAATGAGTAAGGTTCTTTCGTTTATCGAAATGTGCCGTTTCAAGCGTTACAACGAGGGGGCAACCATTATGCCTATTCCTACGACCAATAAAACGCTTTTAGGAATTTGCGGCAATTCAAAAGAAGTTTCGCGCTTGATTACGTTCATGAAAGAACTCGGCCTTATCGCGCCGTATGACGAAACATACCATTTTGGCGGCGAAAATGGCCGCGCGAAAACCTACTACTATTTTTATGATAATGAAAAGGCCGTAATAGAGTTTTGCGGCCAAAACAACATAAATGCCTATGAAGCCTTAAATGAGGTAAAGGAATTTTTGGAGGATGAAACCATTATGATTGATAGTTTTGACGCAAAGCAAGTGCGTTTTTCAAGCCAGCTTCTTTTACTGAAACCCGATAACTATTCAACGGCGCAATTTGAAAACTATTTGACAGCATGCCTTTATCGCAACTATCCAGAATTAGCCTACTATCAACGTATTGCGGACAAACTGAATAAATATAGATATAAGGATACACCAGAATTGCGATTGCGGTTCAAACCTTCTTTTACATGGAGTAGCAACATGAAGACGGTTCGTAAGATTGGAATACGTTGTACTAATAGCCTTGTGTCTGCGAAAAAAGAGGATAATGAAGACGAGGTAAATTTTGCGGGCGTATATAGGGAAGAGGTTTTGCGGCACTTCAACTTGAATTTAGCGAAGGATGTAAAGTCTTCTGTGCCGCGCATTACACTTTCTCTAAATAGTGGTTGGTGGATACCAGAAGACATTGATATTTATGAGCTAATTTATAGGGAGTATGTGGATGAGAGAAAAAGAAACGGTGAATATGATGAGGTTGGGGAATTCAAGGATATGCGTGAAGCTATAAAGTCTCTCCATATGCGCGCGTATTTTGATAGCGCGGCAATGCTGGGCTTTCATACGAGACAGGCAATGGGGTATGTGGAGGACGCGGAAGCTGTGGATAGGGAGATGAGGATTTTTCGCAATGCGGTTTTGCGCGCGGAGGGTGGCGCATTTTATGACAGCGAAATTTTTTATCATGAAAGTTGTATTTATATGAATGTGCTGGAAGAATTGTTTAAGAAGGGGTTTTTTGTTTGGGAATGCTATGATGCGTTTTATGCGCGCAAAAATGGCGTTTCACAAGAAGATTTTGAAAAGATTTGCCGCCGCATTGTAGAAAGAAAAGCGAATGATTATGTTAAGAGATGGAAAAGCGGAGATTATTTGCGGTAAAATTTATGTATGTTGCCGTCATGTAAGGTATTGCGGCGTATGGCTGACGCAAAAGGCGTTATTTCCTTTTCTATGGATTTTTGCGTGTAGCAGGAATGGTAAAATTTGAAGTCGCGAAAAGGGGCATTTACGGCCTTGCGCGGAGGTTCTGTTATCAACCTGTAAAGTTTGCTATCGTATCCCATGAGCTAACCTAAATTTAATATGGTTACGCATCTGTAAAGTTTGGCATCGTATCCTGCGCCTTAACTTAAACTTCATATAAATTTCATCTATTTGTTGCTTGATTTCTTTTCTCTTTTGCGTTATAATAGGAGACAGAAAAGGAGGGAGACAAATGACAGATTTGCAGAAGCGTCGCGCTCTGCTTGATGAGTGCGAAAAGATGAAAAAGGCATGGGAAGCCAAAGATGCTGCTCTTGCCGATGATGATAGTCTTGACGATGCCGAGTATGAAGCCGCTGCCGCCGCGGCGTATGCGGAGTATATCGCGGCTGAACGCCCTATTTGGTATGAGGCGTTTTACCTTCAATTCCCGAACCGGCGCGGCTGGTTCGCAGATGTTTTCGTTCCGTCATTTGGGCGCTGTGAAAATAAGCGTTTGAGCGTGAAACAGACAGAAGTTTTCCGCCGCTATTGTGTCGACAATGAGGATACATGGCAAACCGGAGAAACGTTCTGCCGTGCGGGTGAATATAAAATTCGCTTGTGTATTCCGCGTTACTCGCATGGCATCGGTTTTGTGACTATCATGTGAATAACAGGTGCGGGAAGGGAAACTTTCTCACACCTTTATTATCAACCTGTAAAGTTTGGTATCGTATTCCACACTTAACCTATGGGTGTTATGAGCCTGTAAAGTTTCGCGCCGTATCCCATAACTTAACCTAAATTTCACCTATTCGCTACTTGACTTCTCTCCTACTTTGTGCTATAATAGGGCATAGAAAGAAAAGGGGGGATACACGATGTCGAAGAAAGTTGCTGGTCTGTATTGGTATTGCGGTTTTGCGAAACGCATTTGTTTCATGCCTATGGAGCATAAAGCGCCGCGCACGCGGAAACTTGCAGAGTATTTCCTTGCAGAGGTTTGTAGGCAAGTTGGTAAAAGAGTAGAGGACACAATCGCGGGCACTGCTCTTATGGTGCAGACCCAGCTATCATGGGACGTGATGGAAGAACATACCCTATCAGATGGCGCGAAGTATTTGACCTTTTCGAATGGTTGGGGACAGGATATGACAGAGATAACGGAAAATCCGTATAAAGAGGTGGTATGGGTAAAAGCGCCGCATGACGCGTAGGACGGCTGTAAACGCCCGTAGAAGCCTTTTCTACGGGCGCATTTGTATGGTGGGAAGGGGAAAATTCAAGCGCCTAAAAAGGGCATTATAGCGGATGTTATCTGCCGGTAAAGTTGCCGTGCGTATTCTATGGGTGTTATGAGCCTGTAAAGTTTGGCAACGTAGGCAGGGGCGAGCTTGCGCCCGCCGCCCCACATCAAATAGGCATATAACCGAACATTTTCAGCTCTTTTTGTGCTTCTCTTTCATTTATCCATTTTCCCGCGATTTCGTGTTTCTTTCCTTCCTTATCTACCACAAAACCGTGCATCAGGATTTTGCTGTCAAACTTGTATTTGTCATAGTCGTGGCGGGAAAAACCTTCCTGCGCCCAAACATTCATATAACAGTCCATTTTCTGCGTGAAGCGTTCTAACACGTCATAGAACGTTTCGCCGCGCTCAAAGTTCAGTAAATAGGTTTCTGCCATGGCGGAATAGGGGTGCATCAATTCATTCACAAGATAGATAGGGGTGCTGGACTGCCAGAGGTGGGATGCTTCCGTCCATGAAATGCGGCGATAGAACATGATGTATGCCTTCTTTCTTCTTTTTGATAGTATTATTATAACACAAGGGAAACACGCTGTCAAGTTATGTTTCTGTGAAATGGGTTAGACTTCTGTAAAGTTTGATAGCGTATCCGTGGTGGGTTAGGTGCTTGTAAAGTTTGCGGGCGTATGGCAAGGATGAGAGCGGTTTCCCGCTCTCCTGTCCGTTAGGTAATCTCTTTGATTTCGCCTGTATGGATGTTATAAGAAACGTTCTTATCAACCAATTTTTTCCATTTCTTATAGTCAAAGTTGGGGTCTGCCGCGCGCACATAATCCTTTATAAAGGCATTGATGTGTTTCGCGGTCGTTACGCTGCTGTAATGGCAGGGCGTTAGCCAGCCGTCATTGGTGAGGTCACCACAAACTGTGGTGTAGGATACCAACAGAATACAATCCGGTCTTTCTATGATGCCGCAGGAACCATAGGGGCAAGATGGAACAGGTCGGTCATAGTGAGCGGAAACAGAACGGTAATTGATAACATACGTGCGAGTAATCATGAGGAATACCACCTTTCTTTTCTTGATGGCTTTATTATAGCATAGGTAGGGGGTAATGTCAAGTTATGTTTTTGTGAAGTCGAGGGGGGTATTTCCGGATTTGTTTATTCTGTGTAATGTTTCTGTGCGTATGGCAAAAGAGAAATGAAATGCGGGTAGGTAGGTTGTCGGCAGGTAAAGTTTCGCAGCGTAGATGGAAAAGAAGGGGAATTTGAATTTGAAATAGTAGAACATTTTACTTTCTATACAATTTATAATATAATGTGGCTATGTTGAAGGAAGGGAAGGTTATAGGTATTATGACAAACTGGGATATGACGGCGATAAAGAAAATATTCCGCTTGATGGTTATATGTTTTGTGGGAAGGAAGAACATTTTCCGGTTTCATCACTGCGAGAAGTGTTAACCGATTATATGGATGGCTATCAGGATGGCGAAAAGATTTGGAACGGGAATAGCGGGCATGCGCCCGTTGGTGTTATGCGCCTGTAAAGTTTGGCATCGTATCTGGGGCAGGTTGCGCTTGTGTAAAGTTTCCGTGCGTGCCGCATAGAAAAAGAGCGGTCGCCCGCTCTTTCATCCGTTAGCCGAGTTCTTTGATTTCGCCTGTATAGATATTGTAGGCGATATGTTTATCAACCAATTTTTTCCAGTCCTTGTAATTGAATGCGGGGTCTGCCTGTCTTATGTAATCCTTGATAAAGGCGTTTATATGCTTTGCGGTCGTCGTGCTGGAATAGTGCCGCGCCGTCAACCAGCCTTCGTCGGTGAGTTCGCCGCAAACCGTGGTGTAGCTTACAAGATGAATTGCGTTCGGTAGCTCGATAATACCGCAAGAGCCATACGGGCAGGAAGGAACGGCCTTATCGTAGGAAACACAAGTGCGGAACATACCATTGGTAATAGTGCGGGTAATCATGGGGAATTTCACCTCTCGTCTTTTGATAGTCCTATTGTAGCATGTGCAGATTGAAATGTCAAGTTATTTCTGTGTAAAGTTGGGGTGCGTATTGGGAGGAAAAGCGGAGGAACTGCGATTTCCTCCGCTTCCTGTTTCAACTTTGAAATAGTTCTTCCATATCTGTTAGAATGCTGTAAATGCGTGCATCCGTTGATGCGTTCGGATGGCGCAGGATGCGTTCTGCCTGTTTCATCATATCCGTAAGCGCGAGCGCGTCCAATTCATCAATCGTAGGATGAGGGGTAGTATAACGGTATTTTTTCATCGCTTGTAGAACGCTGTTTACTTCCTGTTTTAGATTTAAAATGGGCATGTCGTGAATGGTTTTCAAGAAGATAAAGACGGTTTTGTAATCAGTCATGGTATAGCCTCCTTCTTTTTGATGTCTAATTATAACATGGAAATGCTATGCGTGTCAAGTTATTTCTGTGTAATGTTGGGGTGCGTATTGGGAAGACTTTACAGAAACTTTACATGGGAAAATATTGACAATTTGAATTTGATATGGTATAATGAGGTATCACTTGAAGGGGAGGAATGGAAATGACTATGCGTGGTATTTCGTGGAGGACGGAAAAGGGGGATGTTCTGGGACAGATTGACATGAGGAAAGCGCGCAAACTGTTTGCTGCTGGAAAACCATTTTTCATCGCAATGGAAAATATGCGGCCTGATTTCGCGATTGAAATTGCGGGAGAGGATTTCGTGGAAGAAACCTTTGACAAAATCATAAATGCCTATCTCTACTATAACAGAGGGCGAGACTGGGGATACAGATGCAGGTTTTACGTGAAATTGTAAAAGCGGGAAAATTCCCGCTTTTTGAAAATGATATGTAAAGTTGGGGTGCGTATGAGGGGCGATAATTCGCCCGTGGGTATGGGGTGGGTTATCGGTATGCTGATTTTTTACGCCGCCGCAAATATTCACGATGTGAAATTTCGATACTGCGAAACGGCTGGGATGTGTGCTTGACGGCTGGCATCTGCATAGCAATGCGGTTAGCTTCGATGATGTTGGGCGCTTCAATGGCGAATGTAATATCAATGGAACGCCCGTTTCCAACATGTCCGCGAGGGCAGGTAATGGCGAAATATTTCATAGTCATGGTTTTCATCTCCTTTGAATTTCTCCATTTCTATTATAGCAGGTTATAGGATTTTTGTCAAGTTAAAAGATTGTAAAAATAGGATGGATTTTGAATTTGAAATGTTAATATATACATTATTATTATATATGTATATATTATGTGAATGTAAAATAAAGCATCGTATATTCTAATCTAATCGCAATATAAGGGAACGAAAAGGGATAACAAGCATGGTTGAAAATATATGTTGTCTTTACGAGGATATAATATAATGTGCGGGTGCGTGCTTTACATAGTATTTACGAAACGCTTGCGCGCATATAATATGTTAGGTGGCTGTAAAGTCTCGATACGTGCCTAACCTAAATTTTACAAAACCTTTTCGCCGTTATAATGTTAGGTGCGTGTAAAGTTGCGGTGCGTGTCTAACATGTTTTACATGATGCCTTAAAGCAATCATAACATAGCGGGTAAAAGAAAAAAGGCAGGGAATTTTATTTCCCTGCCGTCGCTTGTTATGCCGTCATAACAAGCATCGTAATTGCTATGATTATAATGGTATACATCAACATAACCATTGTAATCAGCACGGCTTTTTCTTCTCTTTTCATATTACACTCTTTCCTCTCTTTCCATTCCGCACGGCGTTTTCAAATGCCCGCCGGAACAGCGCTTCTTCGTGAATGCTTCGTTCTACTTCTGCGAAACTTTGAAGACGGAAATTCCTTCTTTCCATCTTCACGCCGCACTTTTCGCAGACGCGAATGACTTGCCAAAGTTGAGAAGGCGTAATACGGAGAACTCCGGCCAGAGCGTCAAAGCGCGCTTCGGCCTTGAAAATATCCGCCGCAAGTGTGGGGCCGTCGTACTTCTTGCACCACTTGTTATATGTGGTGAATGCTTCACGGACGGACAGCGCCGCGCGGGTGATAACGCTGATATCAATCTTATATGCCAGTGTCATGGTTTTTCCTTCCTTTCTTGCCGTGGGCGACGACTTGCGCCGCCCACGGTTGTTTCTGTTAGTCGTCAATTTCACGCCGGATGGTAATGGCAATGTTTTTGCCGTTTCGTCCGGTTCGCGCCACGTGGGCGCTGTAATAATACGCGCCTGCCGTGGCAGGTTGCGAACTCATGCGTCGTTCCCAGCGGTTAAGGTCGTCCTCCGTTTCCCCTAACCACGGGCATACACAATAGCGTGTACCGTCGGGCGCAGTGCGCCACACTTCACCCGCCGACTTTTCCAGCGGGTCGACACGCTGCGCAAGTCGTGCGCGGTATATGCGCTTCATTTCGTCGTCGGGCGTGGTGTATTTCTTTATCAAGAAATACATATCCCCCTCAACGTGATAGGGGTTCAGCATATTCTTTCTCATGTTCGTTCCTCTCTTTCTCTTGTGGGGCGGTCATTCGCCGCCCCACGGTCGTTTTGTTAGTCTTCCCACGTGTCGCCCACGCGGAAGAATTGACTGGACAGCCACCCAGACGCTAATTTGACTTCATGCTGTTGTCCAATAGCGTCTTTAAGGTCGGTGTGGTGGCAATGTGATTGTTTATCGCATTCGCCTATATCGACCATTTTTAACTGGTCGGACAGCTGCCCTTCCAGCCACAAACCGGCGTTATAATATCCATAACGCGCATAAGCAATGTTCCTTGCCTCCGGTTCATAATTAGACCATGAACGTAAACGGCGATACTCTCTAACAAGTCCAGACTGCACGCTGTTCCCGGGAATTTCTACGCGCGCAATTTCCAATAGTGGCGCGTCTTGACGCAATGCGTCAAGCTTGAAACGTATGCAGGGTTTGCCGAATGCGTTCCCTTTTCGAGAAATTTCGCCGTCGTCGTCGGTAGTGGAAACGCGGCCTGTACCATTACAGACGTAGGCGCGCGCCCCGCGCGCAACTTCCAGATATTTATCTGCATAACGGATTAGCATATCCTTGCTAATGCGAATAACGGATAAATAATTCGCTTGTCGAATCGGCACACCAATTATAAAGCTATTACAATTATACTCTTTGACGATTTTTTGCATCGTCTCAACGTTTTTCTTAACTTTCATGTTATCGTTCCTTCCTTCCTATTTTTGTCGTTGCGCGCGCTGAATGCGCGCGTCTTTGCTTTCGCTGAATGCGAAAGTCTTGTAAAGCGCTTGTAAATGTTCTATGCTTATTTCGGTTTGTGGCTTTGCACTTTCCGACGCGCTTTAGTCGGCGCATAATTCCCCACATTTTCCCGAACGTTATACAGTTTTCAAAGTGCGTTTTGTCGTCGTGACCTTCCGGCCTTCCGGCTGTTCGCTTTTCGTTGCGCCTTGCCTTCCCGGCAATGCGTTCCGTTGCGCTCTCAACGATATTCATTATACTCATTTTCGGCTATTTGTCAATAGCTTTTGCAAAAATTGTTCTGTAAAATCGATGTAAACTGATTATACAGAATTCGCTTTTTATGCAGACGTTTATACAGTATCAAGTGTTTCGCTTGTTTTCTATCTGATTGACATGATAACAAAAACCGTTCCATTCCTTTATCAAATCTTAACATCGGGCATACATTTTTTATACCGGAGGTTTTACATAAAATTCGAAATTCATTTACACGGAGTAAAACATTTTACTTTATATATAAATTATGATATAATGAAAAATAGGTAAAGAGGGGGCTATGTTAAGGGAATGCGCCTTTTGTGTTATGGAAATGTTATGGGGGCGTGGTAATCTTCCTTCATAACCCTAAAAAAATAACCCTAAAAAATAACCCTAAAAAAATAACCCTAAAAATATAACCCTAAAAAATCTCGGTAGGAGGCGATTTTTTTGCCCCACTATTCACTAGACTACACACTAAAAAACGATTATGAGCGTTTAGCGCTCGTAGAGCGCATACTTGCTTCCACTCATGACGAATTTTCCCCTCGGGATTGTGAGCGTTTCGCCAACTATATACTGGACGGCAGTAATGGAACCGCGACAGCCAACGAAACCGCTCTACCCAAGGAACGCCGCTATGCGGCTGGTTCCCGCGAAACATCCCTTGACACCATCATGGAAAAGGATTACGCGCGCGAACATATCCTGCAACCATTGGATAGGACCACCCTGCAAACCAAAAGAAAATTCGCTATCGCGCGGACACCCGAGGTTGCGGCCTCCACGCCGGGCATCGCCGCCCTTTGGGAAAGCATTGATGCGCTGGCTCGCATTTTATATATTTCGACGCACCCCAACGCCATACTACGAGAGGGCGAGCATCCCCTCCAAAACTCCTATCATATCTATAAGTTGCGGCATTGGGTTCAAGACCTGCGTCGCCATCAATACTATCTGTATGAGGCTTATCATCCCCCTATACGGTTCAATTTTTACGCGCCGTCCTCTTGGAGCGAAACCGACTTTACGCAAGACGCGGCCCTATGGGTTACGGAGGAAGAATTGCGCGAGCGCATACGCAAAGCGCGTTTACGCACAATTCCTAGCGGCCTAGATGCCTACGAAAAGCGCACCCTGCCTAGCGGGGCCGTGCTATACCGATGGATTGTAAATCGGCAAGTTATCGATTTCAAAGACCCTTGGCACGTTCGACAATTCATCAAACATTATAGCGCCATTTATCAACAGAATTGGGACCGCCTAGACAGCTATGGCCGCGCCCTTGTGTATGACTTTGACCGCATCACCACTTTTGCCCGCCTACCCGACCTCTACTACTACATTTTGACGCGGCGCATCGATGGCGCAAAAGTAGAAACTATAACAGAAGAAATACAGGAAAAACTTGGCAGGACGGTTGGCCCCAGCTACGTCCAATCCGCCATTTCCCGCCTCATCCCGCAACGTGTAGCGGAAGCCGAAACCCTTCTTGAATGGATTGTGGAAGCACCTCCTTCCTCCTTCAAGCGTTGCTACGAGTGCGGGCGCTATCTGCCCGCAAAATACTTTTTTGCCAACAACATAGGCAGGACGGATGGCTACGAAAGCGTATGTAAAAAGTGCGGCGCAGAACGTCGCCAAACCAAGGGCGACAACGACCTTGTAGTGAAGGTGTTGAGATGGGAAGGGGAGGAGGTGGAACACAATGGCGACATCTAATGGAACGCGGCCATGCCTACGGTGTAAGCAGAAGCTACCTGCCGACCAATTTGCTTCTACAACCTCCCCCTTCTTTCCGGGGCATCGCTCCATCATTTGCACGAACTGTTTGGAGCAAATGGTAGATGCTACTAGTTTGGAAGCTGTAAATAGATTGTGCCAATGGCTCGACATTCCTTTCAACCCCGACACATGGATACAGCTACAAGCAAAATACAATAGCCACACTTTGACAGCCTATCTGTCGCGGGTTGCGGCCTTACCCTACCAACAACAAAATTGGCACGATGAGGATGCGCGTTGGCGCGCTATACGGGAACGCAACGCCGCCAATGCCGAAATACAGGCGTTTGCGGAGGCCCACCTTGATGACCTCCATGCGCGTTGGTCCCCAGAGTATTGTAAAGAGGATTTGGTGTGGCTGGACGAATTTTATAAAAACATAATTGCTACGCAAAATGTTTCCACCCCCATTTTGGAAATGCTGGCTACCGACCTCTGCGAGACCGAACTCCAAATTAAGAAGGGGTTGCGGGCGGGGGAAGATGTAAAAAAGTGGATGGACGTGCGCGACAACATTATACGCACGGGCAATTTCAACGCCTCCAACTCAAAGACTGCTTCCTCTTTGGAGAGCGTAGGCGAACTGATGTTGTATTGCGGCAAAAAAGGTTTCCATCCTACCTACCACACCGAGCCAAAAGACAGCACCGACTTTCTAATGAAGAATATCCAAGACTATAATCAGCGCCTTATTATGAATGAGGGCAATATAGCGGAGTTGGTGGAAGAAAAGCGTGATGCCTATAATCTTTCAGCTACATTGGAGGATGAAACGAATGTGGCCGCAAACGGCATCACAGACGCTATTGAATATGAAGGTGAAGATGAATTCGCCGAGGAAGTGAGTGAATTTGAGGGAAATAGTTGAGAAGGATGGCATTATAATTGATAAAGGGGCGGTTTTGACCGTTTCAATGGTAGAACAAAATTTTGACACCTATACGAAATGGCTGAACCATTGGATGCTTTATCCTGACCTATTTCAAAGAAGTAGCGCGTCTGTGTAAGCGGACGAAGAAATCTGTGAAATTGCTGGGATACCCTTTGCGGCAATCAGCAGCTAAAACCGACCAAAGTCGGTTTGGTTCAACGACTATTCCGCGAGGAAGTAGCTTCGCACAGAGGCGAAAGCACAGACCCGCCATGGGCGGTAAAGATATAGTCTAGCCTAATGTGAAAACATTAGAAAATGCGGGTTAGACATGATACATGATGATGAAAGCGACCCCGGCTTTCATCTACACTACTATCAACGGGTTGCGTTGCGTGCGGCTATGCGTTATACAGGCTTTTCGCTAACTGCGACACGCGGCACAAGCAAAAGTTTCATCAGTGATAGCTGATGTAAAAGTTTCTTATCTGCGGGAATAGCCATTTCGGCCAATCCGCAACGGGAGGGAGTTTCCCCTATCGCTCAACGACTATTCCGGAAGGAAGTAGCGGTTTTGCCGCGAAACAGAAACCTTGCGTCCTGCAAGAAGATATAGTCTAAACCATTTTGAAAAAAGTGGAATTGTTGTATTTGTCCTACTTTTTGCGCGCGATATTCTGCCCCGGCATTCAACTTTGTATCGTGGCAGATGTAAAGAAAACCGTTATTGCTACGGCGCGACAAAAATTCGATGAAATTTTCCAGCATTGGCCTCTTTTGGAAAAGGAGGTCAAAACAAAGACCGAAGATGGCGAAGCCGGTATCAAAAAGTCCAACGATTATTATGATATACGGCTAAAAAATGGTTCCCTTATTACTGTTATCTCCAAAGACAGTAGCCGAGGCTTGCGTATGCACGGCATTTTGTTTGAAGAGAGCGCGGGCATAGCATTTTGTGCCGCCGCATAGAAGTATGCGGGTTAGAGACCTCTAACTGCGGGGACAGCCGCGTGGGCCAATCCGCAACCGCACGCCTTTTGGCTGCGGCCCAACGACCAACAAATTGTGTAGGGGAAGTTTCGCAACCTTCCTCGAAATGAGGTCCTCCCTTATGGGGAGATGATATGGTCTTATCTGGTGAGAGATTACCAGCTCTATGGCTCCAAGTGGAGTAAAAGCAATGAGAAGAATACAGTCATAATGAAGTTCTGCTTCCTATGATGACTATTGATAGAAGGGAACCTGATGGCACATTGAACCCCGAAGCCATTAACGGCCAAACCATTTACATCACCACTGCCAGTGATAAAACTTGTTTTATGTATTCGCGCCTCATAGAATTGTTGGTTCAATCTATTTTGCGCCCCGACCTCTATTTTATTATGGGTATGGATTGGCATGTGCCCGTCTATTACGGGCAAATGACAAAAAGTAAAATAGATAGCGTGCGACTTTCTTCTACTTTCTCTGTTGAAAGTTTTGCGCGCGAATACGGGAGCATATGGATTGGCAACAGTAGAGAAAGCTGGTTCAACGCTGATATGCTTTTGCGAAGGCGATGTTTATTGAAGTGCGAACGAACGCCTAATTTTTCTAAACCAAACACCTACTATATATTGGGGGTAGCATACATTTGCCCCGCCGCATAGCGATATGCGGGCAAAAAGGTTTTCAAATGCTGGAAAGCCATAGTTGGCAATCAGCATCCACGATTTGTGGTTCAACGACTATTTGAAAAAAGTAGAGCGATTGCTCGAAGAAAGCCACCTCTTTGAGGAAAAGATATAGTCTTATCTTTGCTGGAAAGCAAAGCCAAAGCAATGCGATGTAGGCCGCTATCAGGCAAACACAGCCATAACGGTTGCGAAGGTCGTTCCCAACGCCACACGCGATACGCATCGCGCTAAAATTGTCTATCTTGAAATCATCCACGGCGCATCATTTATTACAGAACAAGCACCTCGCATCAAGAAGTTGATACAAATTTATCGACCTTGGGAAATTGTAATAGATGGTAATGGCTTATTTTAGGTCATAGCATAAGTAATTATGTTTATATAAGGTTCTTTGAATGCGGGAAAATCCGTCAGGACTATCCGCAACGGCGAAACAATTTTGCCGCCCAACGACTAATGCTTTGGCATGTAGCTACTCGTTAGCGAAACAAGAACCCTCCTACGGGAGCAAGATATAGTCTTATCTGGTAGGGAACTATCAGTTAAAATTCATGTGGGCGCTGGTTTGATGGACGCAATGTGCGTTGAGACATTTGACCCCAAAACGGGAGAACGCTTTCCTCCCTATTATGCCTTCAACTTTGAAGGCCACCTACCCCCCGGAAAGAAATCCACGGCAGATGAACCCAATCCCGACACGAATGCCATCATCTATGACTTGAAAGCAAATGCCTCCAATGACAGCCCTATCCACTCTAATGCCTATTCGCGCATCAATGGCGGTAATGTGATGTTTTTGGCGGCAGAAAGCGTAATTAAAAGTAAGCTGATGGCTACAAGGAAGGGTCAAAAAATGACCCAATTTGATAAACGAGTATTTCTTTTGCCCTATGAAATGACCTCTCGTCTGATTGATGAAATGAATAATTTGAAGCTGAAACCTACGGGTGCGGCGAACCAAATCAAAGTGGAACAAATTAGTAAGCAAATCAATAAAGACAGGTGGTCGTCGTTGGAATACGCATTGTGGCGCGTCAAATATTATGAAGATAAGGATGCGCGTCATAGCAAAAAATCTCGTGATTTCAAATCCTTTACCTTTTTCACTCCAAATAGCAGGAGGTGATATTTATGGAACAGAAGCCCAGTCTTGACTTTACACAGTTCAAGGCGCGAATATCAAGCCTCGCTTCGAATATACCGCGAGACGAAAGGGTTTATCGTAGTAGGTGGTATCGTAATCGCGATGCCGTTCGGCGCGATTTTACTCTTGCGGAAATCAACGATATTATTCGTAGCGGAGACCCGCAAATGATGCGGGACCTTTCTCGATATTATTTCCGCATTAGTGGCATCTATCGTAATACCGTATTGATGTATGCGAACGCCCTACTCTTTTATACGCTCGTTACGCCCATCTACGATACTACGAGAGACATCTCTCACACTAAAACGATTGCGCGCTTTAATTTGGCCTGTAATTTCATCGACACGCTAAATGTCCCAGTAAATTTCACGCATATCAACCTATTACTAATTTTGAACGGCATCTATTTTGGGATGCTACGGGAAAGCGAAGGCCGCTATACCATTCAAGATTTGCCGCTCCAATATTGCCGCACACGCTTCAAGGACTACAATGACCTCAACATTTTGGAGTTCAACGTCCAATATTTTGATACCATTCCGGAAGAGGCTGTGCGCGCAAAAGCAATTTCAACTTATCCTGCCGTTGTGCGGGCGCATTATCGCAAATTTCATTCCTCTGTTGTGAATGACCCATGGATAGCTATTACACCTGATGATGGCGGCATGGCGTTCATCTTTGGCGATGGCACACCCCTTTTCATCTCATCTATCCCCGACATTTACACTATGAATGAGGCTGTGGATAGGGAAGCCAAACGCGATGAAGATGAACTTCACAAACTTTTAATTCACCAAATGCCAGTTGATAAAAATGGTGAACTGGTGTTCGATTTGAATGAAGTTGCTGACATTCACGCCTCTATCGCCGAAATGCTGAAAGATATGGATACTGTGAATGTTATGACAACTTTTGGCGATGCGAAATTGGAAAACCTTCAAGATAGCACCGCCGCAACCCAATCTGCGAGCCGTATAGAGAAATATTACAAGAATTCCTATGATAATATGGGTGTTTCTTCGCTTCTCTTCAATGCGACGGGTTCGGGTTCCATTCCTTACGCTCTCAAAAAGGATGAGGGCATCCTATTCAGTATAGCGGCTCTTTATGATGCGTGGCTAAAAAATCAGCTAAATAAAAGGTTTGGCAATAAAACCTTGCGCTTTGATTTCACCACTCTCCCCATCACTGTATTCAATCGTGCCGAAGAGCAAACTATGTATTTTAAGGCGGCGCAATACGGCATGCCGAAGTATTATGCGGCTGTGGCGAGCGGTATCAAGCAAACCAACCTCATGTCTCTGGCGCACTTTGAGAACTCCATTCTCAACATTACCGATGCCCTAGTTCCTCTTCAAAGTTCTTATACTTCTTCGGGGAAAACAGGCACGAAAAACGGTAATGAAAGTGGCTCTAATAGTGAGGGCGGTAGGCCCGTTTTAAGCGACGAACAAAAGAGCGAAAAAACGCAAGCCAATATTGCGGCTGCGGACTAATTTTAGGGGCGATGACAAATGGAAAAGACGATACCGTGTAAATTCGATACCGCATCTATCTATTCGCCTATCACGCCAGCTTATCGAACTTTTCCCAACATTGGTATTACGCGCATTCGCGCTTTCTATAAAGGCAAAAACCGCAATGGAAGCTACATTACGGATGCTGTGGCGGAGCAGATTATCGCATCTGCTCCCTGCAAGCCTATTGTGGGCGAATATGTGGTAGAGATGGGCGACTATAAGGGACATGAAGGCCCCGAACGCGTCCATGCTTATGGTTTTGTGCGCGAAAATCCCAACTTCCAGTGGGAAAGACATCTGGATACAGATGGCGTAGAACGTGAATATGCTTGCTTTGATGCTATTCTATTTGTAGAATACTTCCAAGAGGCGAATAAGATTGTTGGTTGCGGCCAATCGATGGAACTTAACCCCGCCACCATTACGGGAGATTGGAAAATGATTGATGATGAGGAATACTATGTTTATGACAGTGCTTCTCTTATGGGCTTCTGCGTTTTGGGCGGCAGTCATGAACCGTGCTTTGAAGGCTCTACTTTCTTCTCCTACGAGGCGGGTATTCAAGAGATGCGGACACTCGTGTATGATTTGATGCGGCGAGTGGAAGAAATTGAAAAAGGAGGAACACCACCTATGGAAGATAATAAGAATATTTTTGGTCTGGAAAATGACCTTTTTGAAAAGCTGTATGACGCTATCAATGCGGAAAAGGGCGAACAGCCCGCTGAATACATCTATTCTATTGATGAAAATAGTTGTATGACCTTCGATTGCGTTAATAGCAAAATTCGCAAATATGTATTTGATGTTTCTGCGGAAAACACCGAAGTTTCAATGGAAGAAGAGTTTTCCTTTATTGAGGGCAAAGAGATGTCGCAAACTATCGCCGATTTTGAGGCGAAGAATGCGGAAGTCTCAAACGAAATCGCCGCGAAGGATGCTACCATTGAGGAACTAAATACACAGATTGCTGATTTTAGCACGAAGCTGGAAGAGAACCAGAACTCTATTGCTTCTCTCAATGATACCATTGCTTCTCTAAATGAGAAGATTGCGGATTACGAGCGTCGTATTGATGCTTTTGAACTTGCGCGTAAGCATACTCTAATCTCTACTTACGAGACTTCTGTAAGTAATGAGGATATGGAAGCTATTCAGGCTAATATTCATGATTTCTCCTATGAGGAACTGGAAACCAAGCTCGCGCTAGCTTTCGCGCATAATAATTTGAAGAAGGGCAATGATGCTCCAATCGTTCCCATTATCAACGAAGAAGAAACTGATGTTGCGCGCTTTATGAAAAAGTATCGCAAGTAATTGGAGGTAGAAATATATGGCTCTAAATCGTTTTGCTTGCAAGCATTATGCAAGCCTTGAAATCAATAATGCCGCGTTCCAGAAGAACGGCCATGTCCTTTCCCAGTCTCCCCTAGGTGAGGAATACACCGAAGCGTCCCCCTGTGAGAACGGTATGTGGGTGGCTGCTGTTACCGCCCCCGGCGCTCTCCATCCTGTGGCCGCAGTCACTGACCCCATCGCCATCGTCTATACCGCAGAGAAGGAATATGACTTCACTCATTATGGACTGAATAAGTTCTATGCGGTTGCTGGTTCCTATCCTCGTGCGGGTATCATGACTGTCGGCGATAAGTTCACCACTAACTGCTTCTGCTATGATAGCGAAGAGTTTGCGGATGTTCCGGCGCTAGAAGCTGCTTTTGCCGCTGCTGCCACCACTCCTGTTTATGTTGTGCCCGTAGCCAATGAGAAGGCTCCCAAGGTCACCAAGACCCTACCTGCTTCTGGTCTGGTTGCGCGCGTTGTGAAGTATTACACTGTTCCCAACGGCGAGAAGGGCATCAAGTACGAAATTATTCGTGTGTAATTTTGGAGGTGTAATACTATGGACCTAAATATGCTGATGAGAGGCGCGCTGGGAAAGAAGGTCCCCGCCGAGTTCTCTGCTGAAAATTATGATTATAATGCTGCACTACGCGATGAGCTTTCCAAGATTGCTGGCACTCCCCGTCTTTTCCGCCGCAACCGTGATGATGTCTATGACCTCCTGAGCGAGAACCTAGACGAAGAGCTACCAAAGCGCATTCAGGATGCTCTTGGTTCCTTCTGCGACTTCATGTCTGTGCGTCAGGGCCAGCGTGCGGAGTTCCGCATTCGTCGTGGCAAGCAGCGTGGCAAGCTCTTTGTAACCCGTAGCACTGCGTCCGGAACTTACGAGACCTTCCGTCTCGACCGTGACAGCGTGGATATTTACCCCGTTGCCATTGGTGGCGCTGGCTATGTCGATTTTGAGCGCTATCTGGACGGCGTTGAAGAGATGAGCGACATTTATGAGGTTATCATCGAAGGTATGCTAGACCGTATCTTTGAGATGGTTCAGGAAGCTCTACTTTCTTCTTGGAAGGATAGCGGTCGTCCCTCTGCCAATAAGGTAGCGACCTCTTCTTTCGACCCCAAGGCCATGCGTGCTCTCTGCACGACCGTAAGCGCTTATGGTTCTCCTGTTATCTACTGCCCGCCCGAGTTTGCGGCTGAAATGCTGAATGTCATTACTTGGGATACTACCACGAAGATTAGCGACGATGATGTTCGCGAAATTCGTGAATATGGCTACATTGGCAAGTTCTACGGCACGCCCGTTGTGCGTCTGCCCCAGTCCTTTGCCGATGACAAGAACAACCAGCTAGTTGTCAATCCTTCCTTTGCTTACGTAATTCCTGCTGGCAAGGAAAAGATTGTCAAGGTTGTGGCCGAAGGTGACTCTTACTTCAAGGAGTGGGAGAACCGTGGCGATAACGGCATGGAACTTCAAGCCTATAAGAAGATTGGTGTGGGCATTGTGTCTTCTCCCAATTATTGGGGCATCTATTACAATGCTGGTATCAATGCTGATGGTTGGACGGCTTTCAACTCTTCTCTCGTAAAAGAGGACGAGGTTGCCAAGCCCTAACATATAGACGGCGGGAGCAATAACCGCTCCCGCCTTTTTTCATTATACGGAGATAAAAGGAGGAACTCATTTTATGAGTGATAAAAATATTCATGTAAAGAACATTAGTTCTGCGAAGGTTTATATTTCTGTGCCCGCCACTCGTTGGTGGAGAGACCTCATCCCCGGACGCGAAATCCACATCAGTCAGGAAGAGTATGATGACCTATCTAATGAGTATGGTTTCATCAACCTCGTCAATGGCGGTTTTCTGTCTGTGCGAACCGATGATGAGGAAAAGAAGGATAGCATCGTTGCGCCTGAAAAGCCTGTTCTATCTCGCGACGAAATCAAGAAGATTTTTGCGGAGAAGAACATCACCAAGTTTGCGAAGCTCATTCCTAATGCTAGTCCCGCAGAAAAGGAAACCATCGCAAATCTGGCTGTGGAAATGAATGTTGTGGCGAAGGCATTCACAGACCTAATCGCGAAGTATTGCGAAGTTGATGTTCTGGATGCTATTGCCAAACAGCGTGCCGCGAAATGACCCCCTATCGAGTTGTCTATGAAGCGTTCTTGGCCCGCATTACAGCGGACGAATGGACGCTTGAAGATGACCTTCATATAGTAGAGCGGGACTGGGAACAACTTTTGGATATGGCGGTTTTCCGTTTTAAATATCCCCGCGTTAGTCTTGCTCCTACAATTTGTCAATGTCATTGCGACCCCGACATGCCCCCTTGCCCCCCTCAAAAAGCCTTTCAAGGCGACCTTGACGATGGAGAAATACAGCTTTTGGCGCTCTATATGAAACATGAGTGGATAAAGAGGTGTATTGCTTCATGGGAAAATATCCGCATGCTGTATAGCTCAAAGGATTTCTCGCAAGCTAACTTCTTGGCAAAGCTCGTTGAGCTGGAAAAGAATGTGGCGCTTGAAGTTCATAAAGCCGAAGGCATTTATGACAGGTCGAGACATAAGCGACCGGCGGATAAATTCAAAAAGCTGGCGGGTAAGAATGTATGAAAGACCCAATTTTTGAAGCACAGAAAGCCCGCCTAAAAGGTAGGCTTTTTGGTTTGCTTTGCGAACGGGAGAAAAATGGGGAATGGGAAAAGTTTCTTGATACTATTACGATTGAGTTGCGGGGTATGAAAGCAGAAGCTGATGGCCCCACTTACCGCTCCTTCATGTATAAAATTTATGAGTTGCGGTATTTGTCGTATAAGTATTTTAGAAGCACCGTTTTGGATTGTATCAATGCTATCAGTAAAGTGGAGAAAGACCAATAATATGAACTATTATGATGTCTATTTTTCGCGCGCAAATTATATGGGGAGTTCGCCCGCAGAAGTCGCTATCAATCGCGGTAAGCGCTCATTTGAGCAATGGTTGCGACAAACTCCCGCCGCGGTGGATTTGTCTGTTGAACGCGGTCTTTATTTTACGGGCGCAATCGTTTCCTATAAGGAAGACCCCAATAAAGTGCGAATGAATTTACAGGTAGCAGTTGATATTCCTTTGCAGGTCGGTGATATTGTAAATTGGGGAGATGAGAAATGGCTACTTTACCAGAAAGAAAAGAAGGTGGCCGAAACTTATCAAACCTTTTATATGGTAAAATGTAATTACTATATCAAATGGGTTGATACAGCGGGACATTTACAAGGCTCGTGGTGCTATTTTGTTAGTTCTATGGATAGTAAGATAAAGGAGAATTTTAGAACTTGGAACAGCCTTGGGTATGGGGCGTTTAGCTTGAAAGAGCTTTTCAAAAGTTATTGAATTGCTGGAACGCGTTAGCTAATCAGCAGCCAAGCCATTCTAGATGGAAGGTTCAGAGACTATCGTAAGAGTAGGCAAAAAGCCGAAGTAATAACTGCCGTAAAGGTAATGATATAGTCCAAAAAAGTTGGTGTAATCAACTTTGAAAACGCATAACCCCGCAAATGAATAAATATGCGGAAATTCTTCTACCTTTTCAACCTATCGAACGACTAACAAAGTTTATTGTGGAGAAAGAAGCATGGTATTTGGTTGAGCTGGATAAATCCAGTGTCAAAGGCATTATGTATCTTTCTCTAACCGAAGACAAAATCAACATTATCAATGATGATGTTGTGAATAATGTCGCGGATACCGATAAATTAGCAAAATATAATATGGTATTTCCAGAACAAACCCAATCTTTTAAAATTGGTGATGAGGTTTCTCCTTTATTCCACATTACAAAGAATGGTGTGCCGGTAGAGGCAGAAACAAAACTTACCTCTTTGAATAAGAAAGTGGTGCGTTTTGTAAATAATAAATTTATCGCCGTTGCAGAAGGTGAAGCAGAGATTGAAATAAAAATGATTGAGGAACCGTATTATGCGGAACGCTTTACGGTTCAAGTAGTAAAAAGTGAAGATACTGCTTTTGCCGCCTACATCGAAGGCGATGATACTATTTGTCTAAATAGACAGAAAAAATACAGTTTCCTTGCCAACAAACCTATCGAGGGCGAAGTTGTTTTCTCTATCGACAGCAAGTTGGCAACCATAATAAAGAGTGAGAATAACGAATGCGTAGTAAAGACAAATGCGACTAACAAGTTGGGCGATTTTGTGCTTGTGGCCGTCTATAATGGCGAGACCTACGAAAAAACCATTCGTGTTATTCCGCTTTGGTAATGGGAGGTGAAGTAGAATGGCAGCGGGACAGAGACGATTTTCTGTAATGGGAACTAATGCCTTCAAAATGGCTGACCGTCTAATGTCTAATCAGCGGTTGTGCCGCCTTTTGAAGTATCCATGTAGAGAACCGTTTGCGGAAAATTTGCCGGATGTAAATGGTGAAGACCTGATACATAAGCAAATTCTTATTGTGCCTAAACTGTTTGACGGCTCCACCGAAAAGATGTCCTATATCGTAACCGTTTTCGACGATTTCAGCATTCTTGCCTCGAACAACGAATTTAAGGTCTCTACGGTTCGATTTGACGTTGCGTGTCCGTATGATGAATGGGTGCTGAATGATACTTCTCTTCGACCTTACCTAATTATGCAGGAAATTGATAACATGTTCAACCAGAGCAAGATGCAGGGCATTGGCAATTTGAATTTTTGGAGAGCAGATGCTCTTACGTTATCGCCGTGGTTAGGCGGTTATAGCATGAGGTATAAAATCAATGAATTCAACTGATACCAATGTGTTAAAATTTCAGTGCGGTTGTCCTGTGTTTGTTGGGAAAGACGTGTGCGCGCTTTTTTCTCCCACTTTGCGCGAGATTGCGGAAGTGGGATATGATACCTTTTTGAAGTATATTGCGGTTCTTACGAATGGTAAGCCTGATGCGAAAGATGCGGAGGGCAACGGTAAGGAAGCGATGAAACTGTTAGCAAAGCTAACTGACTTCCAATATCTTATACTTTTAGCTATGCAGGATAAGGAAGTCAATGAGATAGTAAAAAGCGCGTTTAGATTTTTTACACATGAAAATGTTGCTTTTTCATGGGAGCCTGCGAAAATTATCGTCGGTGAGCCTGTGGAAGAACGCATTATAGATGAGGCGGTGTATAGTGAGTTTCGTGCTCTTTTGCGCCGGATGTGTTTTATCGAAGTGAGTGAGAGCGATATTATTTTGAGAGATGATGATAGCGAAGCAACTCGTCGATTGAAATTACAGATGATGCGAAACCGCGAACTCGTTGCCAAGGCGAAAGCCAGACAAAACCGCCAAGAAGCAAGCGATATACAATTCACGGATTTGGTTGGAAGTGTTGCTCTTGGGGTCTCGGGTCTCAACGGAGTTGTGATTTGGGATATGACATACTACATGTTTCAGGACCAACTAAAAAGGATGGGTTGGAAAGAGCAATACCAGCTCAATCAGCGTGCGGCGCTTGCTGGGGCTAAACTCAAAAAGGACCAATTACAATATTGGATTAGAACCATTGCGAGTGACAAGTAAGGAGGTAATTTGTAATGGCCGGATTTAATATTTTTGAAAAATATGGTATTTCATTGATGCCACTTTGAGAAGTAATTCTCATTGACAATGCTTATGAATTGCGGGAAAATTCTAAAAGAGAAAATCCGCAGCCAGTTCATAAAGAACGGTTCAACGACTATGCGCGAAGAAAATCCTGCTTCGCCTGTATAAGCCATCCCCTTTTGAAGGGATGAAGATATAGTCTGGGCTTGCGCGAAAGCGTAAGAGATTGTGAAAGGCACAATCGCAACAAAAACAATCAAAGAAGTCGCCAATGTCTATTTTGAGGCACTGGAAGACGCGGATGATAAGAGCTATCTTGCGGGAGACATCGTTCTTTTCCTTGATAGCCTTAAGGTTTCTACCATTGAAACCACCGCCCAGAATGTTGCGGCGCAAGGTGGATAACGGCCCCTCATCCACCACAAATTCTCTTAATTTCTGGAAAATCCTAAAACCGTGGATACGAGGTGTAATTTATGGATAATCAGCTTCTAATCACGAGACCCAAAGTTGGGTTCGGCTTTGTATATAGCTATACCGCACCAGATGGTAAGAAATATATCGGCCAATCAAAGAAAACCTTGAAAGATAGAGCGGGATTACATGCGAAGTCTTATAAAGGAACGGGTGATTTTTATCGCGCAATCCAGAAGTATGGATTAGCGAATTTCAAAGTAGAAATTATTGCGGAAGTTCCTCTTGATGTCCTTACCGAGAGTGAGCTTCAAGAAATCGTCCATTATAAGACCTATGACCCAGAATATGGGTATAATGTTATTGATGAGCGTTTGAATTACCTTTTGACAGTTGATGCTATTCCCGTATATTGCTATGATAGCGTTACGGGGGCTTATGTGAATGGTTATGCCAATGTAGGTGAAGCAGAACGGTCATTGGGTGCTTATTACGGCACAATTCGTCGTGCGATAAATACCTCCTGTCATACGGCGAAAGACTATTTCTGGCGCACATTCAAAGCAGAGAGCATTGAAGTTCCTGCCGACTATGTGAAACCCGTGCCTCGCACAATTTGTATGTATAATGTAGAAAGTGGCGATTTCATTCAGGAATTTGCTTCTATTCGTGAAGCCGCCCGAAGCACTATTTATACGCGACAGCAAATTAGTGGAGAAATGCCGGAAGGCAGTAAGCATGTTTTCAAGACTTTTAAGGTAGATAATTTGTATCGTGAAAGTTCAACGACTATTCAAAATGAAGTAGGTTCAAGCGAACCGAAAGAGAGATAGCACAAGATGCCTGTGCGAAAAAGATAGTCTAAACTGGCGTGAAAGCGCAAGAATACAAAGATGGCAATTTGTATGTAATGTTATGTGGGGTAACCCGAAACTGGTTATGTGGGACTAAACTTTACCATAGGTCCCGTTCTCCAATCAAAAGAACAAAATCCCGTGAATTGCTGGAAACGCCGAGAGGCCAATCAGCAACCGTGTAAGCGGCTCAACGACTATGTGAGAGCAAAATCCTATCTCTCCTGTGCGGGACATTCAATTTGAATGAAGATATAGTCTGGACTTGTAAGGAATTACAAGAGTTAGCAAATAGGTGCTAACGCAACAAAAACGATGGTAAGGAAATCAACCTAAACCTCGAAGATGCTCTAATTTCTATGGAAGCTCTCCGCATCATGATGGGTGGTGCTATTAAGAAGGCTTCTACCACTGATACGGTTAAGGTGCGCCGTAGCGAACAGGCGAAGGTGACTACCGCTGGCACGCTTCCTAAAATTCTGGACCATCTTACCAAGCAAGAACTTACGCTTCCTGCCAATTATCGTTATATTGACCTCACCAGTGGTGACCGTGGTCGTGTAGGCGAATATACCGAAAATGGCGAGACGAAGACTGCTCCCGCTCCCACTTGGGAAAAAGACCATGTTATTCGTTTTGTTTGGGAAGACGTTAAGAAGGGAGTGAATGGTAATCCCGATGCCGTAGAAATTACTATTTCTCCCAATACATTCCCGGGGACTTTGATTCGCAGAGTTATTTGTGGGAATTAAAAAATAACAATATTTTTGTGAAATGCTAAAAACTCTTATAAAAAGACAATTAGCAGCCAAGGAGCGATAAAATGAATAATATAAAACCAAAGAAAGGTTATGGTTATATTTATAAATATACCTCTCCTTCTGGTAAAAGTTATATCGGGCAAACAATACATTCTCTCCAAGACAGAGCTGGAAAGAATGGGAAAAATTATAAAGGATGCGGTGAATTTTATAAAGCTATTCAAAAGCATGGCTTTGAAAATTTTGAAGTTGAAATTTTAGCAGAAGTGCCAAGACAGCAATTAGATAAGATGGAAATTAAATATATTCATCTTTTCAATACTTTATTTCCTAATGGATATAATTTAACTGCGGGAGGACAATTTATTACTCGTATACGAAGAACTCGTAAAGTTTATCAATATTCTATGACAGATGGAAAATTGATAAAAGAATGGGATAGCACAGGAAAAGCAGAGCGAGCATTTGGTACAACTTCTCCTGCTTTGAGCGATTGTTTACTTGGAAAAGTCCATACGCAATGGGGATACCATTGGAGTTATTTGAAAATGGATAAATATCCCATCAATGAGCGTATGATAAATCCGCGAGAAAAAATTGTAGAAATGTATTCATTAGATAATAAAATACTTCGAACATTTCCTTCTGTGGCGGAAGCAGCACGACAAATGAATTGTTATCGTTCAGCGATAAAAAGATGCTGTCGTGGTGAATTGAATTCACATGCTGGTTATCGTTGGAGATGTAGTGAGATTGAAAAAGAAAAAAAATATAATAATACTGCTAAAAAAATTCAACAAATCAATCCCGATACTAACGAAGTTATTCAAGTTTTCGATTCTATATCTGCGGCGGCGAGATTTTTAGGGAAGGGCACTTCGTTATTACGAAGGTCTTTAAACGATGAAAAAAGGACAGCTTATGGATATAGGTGGAAAACCGTTTAAGGTTCAACGACTAAATGCCTCTAAAATCCCAGAGGTTAGCGCGAAACACATTTTATAATGTGAAGATATAGTCTGGACTTGTGTGAGAACATAAGAAGCTTGGGAAGCGATAACAAATCGATAGAATTGTTGGTGATACCTTCTGGCGCAACGAAAACGGTAAGGATAAGCCATTCCAGTTTGTTATTTACAAGGCTGAAACTTCGGTCGCTTGATAAGAGATTATCAAGTTTTACACGGTGAATTGCTGGAAACGCAAGCGAGCGTAATCAGCAACTGCTTCGGCGGTTCAACGACTATTCCTAATGGAAGTATCTCCAAGCGGAGAGAAGTGCCGTGCTCCACAACAAAGTGGATGAAGATATAGTCTCATCTTGTGAGAAATCATAAGTTTTGTTTTTAGCGAAAACAAAGATAAGATAAATGAAAGTTCTTTCTGAAATTACTCTAACCTTGCAGGCGGAAGGTGACCCCAGTACTTTCAGTATGACAATCAATGCCCTGCGTGATAATTCCGAAGGCGAAGACCGTATGATGAGCCTCATTTCTTATGAGGACGTGAAACCAACAGAGGGCGGCGAGCCGTAATCACAAAAGGCAAATTACTATAAAGCGGAGAGTTTCGGCTCTCCGCTTTTCTTCTATCAAGAGGTGATACCCTATGATGGACGAATACTATGGTATAAAAGAACTTTATCAAGTAGTTCTCAAAGCTAAATACGATATGAATTTTGGTTCTCGCCATGTCGAAGCGGGCGAACCAATTCTCTATTTCGATAATGTTTCTATGTCCCTATTGAATGAACGCAGTTCTCCTATTATTGCGCGTGGCGGTTGGGGTAATATGCCCCGCGTAATTTGGGAAGATAAAAGTGAAATTACTTTCTCCCTAACAGAAGGCGTTATTTCTTCCATGGGTATGGGTATTCTATTGAGCGCAAAAGTGCTCGGTCATGAAGAACGAAGTGGTCTTGCCGTTCAGCGTCGCGAAGGCCCTTTCACGTTGGAACGCGACAATTCCTATACGCTTCCACTTGACCGCCCGCCCATCCCTACCAAACCCGCTTTCTGTTTCTCCTATGAACGCGAAATTATTCAAAACAAAGTTCCATTCCATTTTGACGGCAATAAAATTATTGTCGAGAATGCGGATAGAAGCCTTCAATATGTCCTAGATTACTACTTCTTGTTTGGGGGAGAGGCGCTCACATACCTAATCGAAAAAGAGCGTTTCAATGGTGTCTTTATGCTAGAAGGAAAGTTCTACATGAAAGATGAGAATGATGGCCTCAATTATACAAATTATTTGTATATGCCAAAGGTTAGGATTGTAAGCGACATCAACTTGCGTCTGGGAGAAAGGGCTGACCCAACTGCTTCTGTTTTCAACATCATTGCGATGCCGGAGCAAACAGAAGAAAGTTCTACTACACTTATGGTTATCCATCGGCTCGATGCTGATGTTGATAGCGAAATATAGAGCCACTTCCAGATTTATTCTGGGGTGGCTCTTTTTTATTTGAGAAAAAAGGAGTTGAAGTGTATGCCAATAGGAGGAAATGGGGCTATTACAATACCGATAAACTTGAAAATGCAGGAATTGGGTGATGGTTTAGAGCAACTCAAAAAAGGCTTAAAAGGTTTAAAAGTAGATAGTAGCTCCTATAAGGAGTATGACAAACAAATTCAAGCGATTACCCGTAATTTACAGAAGTTGGAAGAGCGTGCGAAGCAAAGTTTTAGAACCCCCGCGCAAGCAAATGCTTTTTCCAATCAACTGGATGCGCTTGGAATAAAGGTTCAAAACCTAGCAGAAAAATTCAAAGGCACAAAATTTAGTGAGTTTTCACGCGATGTATTTTCGCCAGACCAGTTGCGACAACTTGATGAATTGACGGAAAAGCTGAACCAAGCCAAAGAGGCTTACGACAATTTCTATGAGAGCACATTTCGTAAAAATGTCAAGAGCACTTCCAAGATAACGGATATTTTCAAAGCAAAGGGTTTGGAAAAAGACCTCGATACGATGAGCGAGCGGGAAATTCAAGCCCAACTAAACAAATGGCAATCCAGTAATCGCACGCAAAGAGGCACGAATATGCGCGCCATCACTACTACGACTGCGGAACACGAAGCATTAGAGAAACAAATTACGCAATACGGCGATTTGGCGCAGAAGGCACAAGATGCGGCGGCGGCGGTTCAGGCCGCGAAAGACGCTCTTGCGGACGCGCAGAATGAATTGGCGACGGCAACTGCGAAAAATCAACGCGTTTATAAAGCAACTTATTCGCAGGTGGTTGCGCCTCTCGATAATAGACTGACGACGGCGCAAAATTTGTTGGGCGCATTTTCATCTACAAATAGGCAGAGCGATGCGAATTTTGGTAATTGGTTTGGTAAAAACAATCAATTAACTAAAAAGGGCCGCGAAACATTTACGCAAACGCTCGCTTCTACTTTCGGCATTAGTGGTGAAGAGCTAAAAGCCATTGGTTCGGCGAATATAAAGGTGGTTCAAGAATTCCTTGCGAAGCAAATTGCTGACCTTACAAAACAGCGTGAAGAGGCTGTTGCTAAAATTTCTACCAGTAAGGCGATGACGACAGCGCAAGGCAAGGTGGATGCGGCGCAAGCCAGTCTTACCGCGGCTGCCGACCAGCAAAATGAAATTGCTCGCATGCAGGTTGAGGTTCAAAATCTAACGGCACAACGCGATAATCTTCAAACCCGACTGGGAGAGGCACAACAAAAACAGCGTGCTTTGGAAGAAGAAAATCGGCAGTTGAAGGAAGCTCGTGGAGCGCTACAAGAAACGATGCGCGACACAAACACTGTGACCGCTAATAGCCAGCAAGCCAAAAACCTTCAAGACCAAACTAATGCTTATGCGAACTTGACAAAAGAGTGCGCAGGAGCAAATGGGGCGCAACGGGACTTTGCCGCTGGCGCTGATGAGATACATAACACTCTCCAACAGAATAAGAATGCGTTGAGCGAATATAGTCTTCAATATAACAACTTGGAGAACGCGATGAGCCAAGCCCGCAGTATCAAGATGGCGGTCAATCGTTGGTTCGGTCTCTATGAAGTAATCAATCTAACGAAGAGAGCAATTCGCGATGCCTTCTCTACAATAAAAGAACTTGATAGTGTTATGACGCAAATCGCGGTAGTTACTGATATGACAACTGCAGACCTCTGGGCGCAGATGCCAACCTATTCCGCTATCGCGAATGAGTATGGGACATCGATAAAGGGCGTTTATGAAGTTTCGCAGATATACTATCAAATGGGTCTTCAAACAAACGATGTATTTGCTCTAACAACCGAAACCTTGAAAATGGCAAAAATCGCGGCCATTGATTATGCGACGGCTGCTGATTATATGACCGTGGCTTTTTGTTAGGTCACGCTAAATTATCGTAATGGCGGGAAGGCCGCGAAGGTAATCCGCCTCGAATAAAATCGTTCAACGACTATCCCTATGGGAGTAGAGATAAGCATCTCGAAAACGATAACACAGCTCGCGGCTGTGAAGATATAGTCTAATCTTATATGAAAATATAAGTTCTATACGTTTAGGTTTGCGGCCTAAATGAAATGTAGATGATACGAGGTTTCAAAATGGAAATGACGGATGCCGCACGCGTAACAGATGTGTATAGCGCGTTGGCAGCATCTTTTGCTGTGGATACACAGGAACTTGCAGAAGCAATGAGTAAAACCGCCTCTGGTATCGCGTCGGTAGGTGTAAGTTTTGAAAGTGCTTCGGCTATGATTACGACCATAACGGCGGCTACAAGAGAGAGTGCGTCGGTAATTGGGTCCTCTCTCAAAAGTCTTTCGGCGAGATTGAAGTTAGTCTCGTAACCATTTTTTTGCTGGAAAATCTAAAATAGACAATCAGCAACCTGAATACAAATATTATTGTGTCTGGTTCAACGACTATTCTACGGAAGTAGAGAACAAGTGTTCTCGAAAGAAATGGCTCTATAATGAGAAAATATAGTCTGCTCTACATAGAGATATGTAGCTGTTGCGCGAGCAACGCTTTCAATTTGACGAATTGAAAGGAACATACAGGATGGTTCTATAAAAACCGACCCTTCCGCTCTTGTTGATGCCGAGGGGCAGGAAATATCACTAAACAAAATTGATAAGGCTCTAAAATCTATTGGTGTTTCTATTAAGGATGCTAACGGCCAACTCCGTGATATGGATGATGTGGTTTTGGAATTGGGCGAGAAATGGAACATTTTAAATCGAAACGAACAGCGTTTCGTTGCTACTGCCTTTGCGGGCAACCTTCAATCTAACCGTTTTCTTGCTCTGGTAAGCAATATTGATGAGTATAAGAAGGCGTTGGAAGTTGCTAATGATAGTGAAGGAACGGGAACATTACAGTTCAATAAGACATTAGATAATATTGAGACAAGACTGACAAAATTGAAGACTGCGTGGCAACTGTTTTATACGGATAGTGGGATTGAAAAGGCGATAAAGAATGTTATTACGGGTTTGACGAATATACTCAATGGTTTGAATAAATTACCAAAGGCATTTAAAAAAATACCTGTTAGTGCTTTGATGCAGATAGCGGTTATTATAAAAGGCGTGAAAGCGTTAGCTTTACTTATTGTTTTACAGATACAGAAAGCAATTCAGCAAGTTAAAAATGCGGCGGATAATGCTATCAAGGGGACAAGTCAAAATGCACAGACACAAGTTTTAACTTTAAGTGAAAAAATCAAAAAATTAAAAAATGATTGGCAAGGAATGACGGGAGTTCAAAGAGGCGCAAAAATTGCTCCTTATGCTTCTATGATAGGAGCAGGTTTATCGATTGCTGGGAGTGCTTCAAGTAATTTGACCGCGGGCACGGTTATGAGCGGAGCGGGGTCAATAATTTCTGGTGCTGCTTCAGGCTTGACGATGACTGGTTCTTGGATAGGAGCAGGAGTAGGCGCTCTGGTGGGAGTAATTAAATTAATAAGTGATTTAAGTTCATTAGAAGAACGAAAGGCAGAACAAAAACTTGAAGAATTGAAACAAGCCGCGGACGAAGCAGAAAATAAGAGATTAGAAAGTAAGCAGACAGTTTCGGGGCTGGAAGACTATGTAAAGCAATATCAGGAAATGGCAAAAGCACAATACGATAGTAATGATGCGAAACAGCAGTTCTTGGATTTGAACGCGGAAATTGCGGAGAAGTATCCTGATTTGTTGATACAGTATGATGCCGATGGTAATAGAATTATTAAATTAACAGAATTACAGAAAAAATTGAATGAAGAAAAGTCAAAGTATAGAGAAGACGTTTGGGATAGTGCGTGGGCTAATTATGACGCAGCAAAACAGAAACGAGACAATATACAAAATAGTACTGAAAGAGCAGAAAGTTCAGCAAGAAGTTCGTTGAATAATTATATAAGTACTAGTGCCGAAACTCAAGAGACAATCGGAGCAGTACTTAAAGGATATTTTCCGCAAAATTCTTTGGAACGTTATTTGATTTCAGGGCTATTAAGTAATGATGCTGTAAAAAGAGAAGGCACTCTTGGAACATATGGACAACAAGCTATCAATGCTATGAAAGAAGCGAGCGAAAAATCATTCTTTTTAAATGGGATGGATTCAACAGGTGAGTTAAAAAGAGCACGAGAAGCAATAAATAGTTATATTGCTCTTTTAGAGGATAAACTCAATCCTTCATCAGAATTACGAGAAGCGCAAAATAATTTGAAACAAACCCAAAAAACATCTGCTTATTCTATTATGTCTTCTACTTTCCATTATGGCGACAAAACTTATGATGCTTATTCTCCCATTTATCAAGCTGGTAAGTCTGCTGGTTTTGATATGGACCAATACATTGGGAATATTTTGGGAAATTTAAAAGAAGAAGAATTTGAAGCTTTAAAAGCAAATAAAGAAGAATTTGCTAAAAGGGCGCAGGAATTGGCCGAAGGTTTTCAAAAAGCCTATTTAAACAATCCCGAAGATGCTAAATTTATTAGTGAAGTACAAGATAAAAGCCAGACAGAAATTCAAGATTTTATACAGAAAGACCCAGTGGCTTGGCGCAATTATGTTACTTATTTACAGCCTACATGGGAAGAAATTCAAAATAATCTTATTGAAGGTGTAAATGCCTTAAATGAGATGATAAAAGAAAAATTATCAAATGGAGACCCTGAAAATACTTGGTTAAATGATTATGAAGATTTAGCTTCATATGTAACTACATCTAATTTATCTTTGTGGCGAGAAATTGTTGAAAAGGATATAGATAGCTTTGATATGTATTATGGCATGGTTGCTACTTTGGCAGAGACGGGACAATACGCTATAAAAGATATTACCAACGTTGTTCTTCAAGGAGATTTATCCACTTTCGCGGGTATTGAGAAATTGCGCCAAGAACTAACAAACCAAAAAATTGACCCAACTGTAATTGATGGCTTGCTTGATGAAGCACGTAAAGCTGTAAAAATCAACCCCGCTCTCGAATTCGCCGCGATGTTCGATACCTATAAGAAAGCCTATGAAGAACTTGATAAACTTGCTAGTTCTCTTTCTACTGGCCTTGAACTCAAAGACGCAATTTCTTGGGCCACCAAAATGGGTAAGTCTATCAATGAATTTACGCAAAAAGAAGGTAAGTTCTATGTAAGTCAAGAGCAATTTTGGAATTATGTAAATACGCAGTTGCCTCTTTTGAACGATATGATAAATCAAACAGATGAGTTTTATAAGAATTTGGAAGTAAATGAAAGCGGACAAATAGTTGGTAAAGAGGGTAGCGGTATTGATGCGAACCAGCTTGAAATAATTCAAGGCTTGTATGATAGTTGGAGTAATGACAAAAATAAAGGTGATTTAGCAACCTTTATCAAAGAGCAAAAAGATAATGTAAGTGCCGAAGCCTCTTCTGCTCTCAAAGCTCTTCTAGAAAGTTATGCTATTCAATCTATTCAGGCATTCGGTAGGATAACTGAAGAAGTAAGGAACATGTTGAGGGATGCTGGTTTTACCGATGATGCTATAAAAGCGATGGAAAATAAGTATCTTGGCGCGGAAACTACTACTTCCGCATTGTTTTCTACGGGTAAGATTGATGTTGCGAATTGGGATAAGCTACCGGAAGCATTGCAGACATATGTTAATAAGACGACAGGACAAATTACAAATTACGGGAAGGCTCTTGAAGCTCTGGCTACGGGTATAGAAGAAGGCACAATCGACCCGTCTTATGCTTCCATTTACGCAGAAGGTATTAGCACCGCAAAGAGTGATTTGGAAGCTGCGCTGAATGGAACACTGGATGGCGCACGTGTAGAAATATTGAAGGCACAGGGTTTGATAGAAAGATGGACGCTAGTATTGGATAAAGAGACTGGGAAATACAAAATTGATTTTAGCAATCCTCTTAATTATAATAAAATTAAAGAAAATTTAGAGATATTAGGAAAAACTTCTCGTGAAGCGGTTCAAGAAATGGTTGAAGGAGCTTTGACGCAAGGCGCTAATGTTAGCAGATTTTTAATTAGGTATCCCGAATTTACTCGTGAATACAACTACCAACTCTCCCAAGCCCGTAAGGATGCCGTTGAAGGTCTTCAAAACGCAGTGTTTGATACTACAAAATCGATTGATATTTCTAAATTGTATCAGGCGAATAAAGGAACACTTGATGAATTAGCCAAAGCCGGTGTTATTCGTATTGAAGAAAATGGCGAAAAAGTTGCTATTCAAATTGTGGGCGGCACAATCGAACGAATTCTTGAATTGATAACTACGCTCGGTGGCGAAGATGCCAAACCTGATAAATCCGCTATTATCTCTACTATCAACTCCTATTTCGACCAAGGCCTAACTGGTGAATTGAGTAAGAGCGCGGCAGAAATGTTGATGGAAAGATTGGGGTTATCGGGGGATTTTAGTGCTTATTTTGAAGCGACAAGTTCTGGTTATAAATTCAAGAGCAATGAAGTGGCGAAAGCTATTGCTTCACAAAGTGCCAATTTGATGGGTCAGCTTCCTAGAACCGTATCTCAATTTGAAACTGATTTTAATAAACTAATCAAAGCCGGTTATACTGTTGAAGGGGCTATCAAACAGCTAGGTGAAGTTTCTCGCACTGCGGCGGAAATTATGAAGAATGGTCCTCAAAATGAATATGAGCGTGTTATTTATAATACTTATAAAGATGTTTCTAATAATGTCTATTCTTCTTTGGTGCAAAGTCTTACCGATACAGTAAGTGAAATTGACCTTACCAAATTGAAATCAAGCGATAACGAATTGTATAATGAGCTTATAAATGGATATGTAGAAGTTGTTGAAACCGCCGAGGGCGAAGTTTATGGTTATATTAAGTCTAGTCAGGCTGACTTGATACAGTTTTTGCGCCAAAAGGGAATTAGCACAGGTAATACTACTATTTTGGATGGTTTAGCTGAATATTATGAAACTGTCGCAAAAATGATTACTGATGGCATCAATGGTGATTTGACAGAAACTAATATCAAATGGTTGAAAGAAAGGTTTAAAGATGCTAATTTGACTTTTATAAAAGCCGGAAAATCTTTCCGTATGACCGAAGAAAGTGCTTGGGCGATTGTTTCGGCACTTGAAAAGGTGGATGAAGTATCTAGCAACATTACTTTGGATACTTTTATTCAGTCAATGATAGAAACGCATTATCAGCTTCAATCGGTATCTTATGTCGCACAACAAATTCAAGATATAGAAAAAGAAATGATAACAGCGAATGAGAAGGATAAAAAAGTATTACAGCAGAAGTTGGATGTATATAAAAAGATATTAGAAGCTAGTCAATCTTCTGCTTCCTCTTTCAATATTATGAATAATCCACTTGTAGATGGGGCAGATAATGTAGTTGAAGCCTATAAAGGCTACGCGCAAGCTCGCAAGTTAATTGAAGATATGATGGCTGGAAATGACAAGGGCTTACATTTGATGGATTATGAAAATGCGATAAGAATAATGAAAGTCAATCGTGAAAAATTTACAAGTGAAACTCGTTCTTGGGCGCAAGTTTTGGCGATGTTTGATGATGAAGTTATTGATACGATTGACGGAAATGTTGTTGTTAATATGGAAGCTCTTGCAGGCAACCTGAATATTAGTTTTGAAGATTTTGGAAGTAGACTTCTTACTGGTTCAAAAGAAGCAGTTCAAGATATAGCTAAAAGTCAAATCGAATTAATTGATAGTCAAATCAATATGCTGAAAGCCATTGAAGCGATGGAGAATTTAACGACGGACGGCACTGTCGATTTGACTGGCTGGATAAAAGTTGATAAAGATGGCAATGTTATTCAAGATTTAGCAACGGATTTGGGCGTTTTAATAGAAAAAGCAAAAGAAGCGGGACAAATTGACGGTGGGTTCCAAATTGGCGAAAATGGACTTACTCTCGACGCTTTACTTTATCAAATGAAAGACGGAACAGAAAATTTTGAAGCTTGGTTGAATGGAGACGGACAACAATTTAGAGCTGATGTGCAACAATTTTTTAAAGATTTAGGTCTTGATTTTACAACACCTAATTTTGATAGTGCAGATACGAATATCCTTAAAGCTGTTACCGATGGATTACAGAAACTTGTAAATGGCGAAAACGGTGAAGGCACAGAAGTTTCCCCCGAAATAAAAGTAACAGTCAAAACCGATGGCACTTCTTATTACATTGAAGGCGATGAAACCCCCTATGCCGATTTGACTGAATTAGGAACTGCTCTTGCCGCAAAACTGGGTGTAGAAGGTCTTACCATTCCCGAAGACCCATTTAGTCAGTCCATTCCAATGGATAGTAAGCCCAAGGTTGATATTACTTGTTCTCCCGAAGGAAAATGGTTTGTAAATGGAGTGGAAACGACAAAAGAAAATCTTCCTACTGCTATCCGCAATGCGATGTCTATCGACCAGCAGAATATTGGCACAAATAATGATACGGTGTATGGCGATGATGATGTGCAGGTAAAAATGAAGGTTGCAGGTGCGGCAAGCTATATTGTTGGCAATCAAGAAGGGGACGAAGAAAGCGCGAAAAATGCTCTTAAAGAAGAAGCCTCTTTGAATAACCAATCTGTTGGAGACGATAGTTCTACATTGACCGGTAATATAAACGCTACCGTTAATACATCCATTCATTTTGATGGCACAAATTATACAGCAGACGGTATTGATGGAACATTTGATACAAAAGACAAAGTAGCAGATGCGATTGCGGATAAGTATAAAGTAGATAGTCGAACTCTCAAAGAACAAATTGGTAAATACAACATTCCCGTAAATGGTAGTCTTGACATACGTTTCCAAACTATTATTCCCTCTTACATTGTCAATGGAGAAATTCTAGGAACTTATGATGAGGCCACCGATGCTATTGCCGCGGGCTATGAAGTAGAAAGTAAAACACTTCCAGAAAAAACTACTGATTTGGATTTACCTGTAAATAGCACTTTGGATGTTTCTTTCCAAACTGTTGCTCCTTCTTATACAGTTGGTGATAAAGTCTCACCAACTTTTGATGAAGCCGCAGATGCTATTGGCGCGCGAGCTGGTATTGAGGATAAGAAACTTGACCCGAAAACGATTACCCTTACGCAAGATACCATTGTCAATTTCAAAGCTACTTTGAAAGATGCCGAAGGTAATCCAATACAAGAAGATAATGGTCTAGATACTGGTATTGATGTAAAAATTGTGCCTAATTTGGGCGGTTTCTCTACTGCTTTGTGGGAACTAATTCAAAAGCAAGAATATGATGTCTCTATTTCACCTGTTATTGCTAATGGTATGGAATTGGGAAAGGCAATACAGCAAGCGATTGATGATAGGCAATATACCGTTCAAATCAATCCTACTTGGCCTAACCACGGAGGATATACTGACGGTTCTACTATTCAAAGTTTCAATCCTGATGGGAAGAAGAAATCTTCGTCTTCCACTAAAAGCACAAACTTCACCGGAGTTGGGTCAAATGTAAAAGAAGTTAATGGTGCTAATAATTTAGTTCTTTTGGATGATGCCCTAAAAACTTTGGCGAGTTCTTTCCAAACAGCCGCCGCCGACGCGGGAACTTTCAGCAAAGGATTAGAGGGGATTGTTCCCAGTTCCGTTGCTTTAAGGGCTTCTTCTGCTAAATCGGCATTAGTAGAACTAGGAACAACAACTTCTTCTACTATTACTGACCTTACTACTATTTTCAATAAAATTGAAGAACTTATCAAAAAACTTCAAGAAGGACTTCCCACTGCGGCAAAAGGCAATGTTGCTCTTGCCAAAGGTTCTAATGATGCTCTCGCTACTGGCACTCTTATGGGCGAGCTTGGTCCCGAACTTTGGGTTTCTGGCGGTCATTACTATATTGCCGGTCAAAGTGGTGCTGAATTTGTCAATCTGCCTGATGACGCAATCGTCTTCAATCATCTCCAAACCCGCAGTCTTCTTGCTAATGGCAATACAACTCGTGGCCGTGCCATTGGGGGTGAAGACCGCGCGGTAGCATTTGCCAAGGGTTCTCCCGAAGGCCCCGCGCGCGCGAGCACTAGTGATACAATAAAGCGCTTGGAAGAACTGCGCGCTATGTGGCAACATCTTCTTGATTTACCTGCGAGCGACCTTTCCAAGAAAGCTGGTGGAGGCGGAGGCGGTGGAGGTGGAGCCGAAGATTACAAAACCTTCACAGCCGACCTCGAACGCTGGTATAATCTACTGCGACAAATTGCGAATTACGAACAGAAAATTACTTACGAACAAAAGCAACGCGAAAACTTCAAACACGGACAAGAATATGTTGATAGTTTAGAGAAAGAGCTCAAATATTTGGAAAAGCAAGCTGATGCTTATGCCGTTTTGAGCGAGCTACAAAAGAGCTATTACGACCAGCGCAGAAAAGACCTCAATGATACCCAATATGGCAAGCTCATTTTCACTTATACCGAAGATGGCCTCATGCAGTATTTGGATGATGTGGTTGATGCGAATGGTAATAGGCAATCGCGTGGTTTGGCTATTCTTGCGGAACTCAATAGGCAGTCGAATGAGAAGGGACAAAGCTATTGGGACAAGGAAGGTAAGAACCTATATACGGGTTCCTTCAAGGTAAATGGAAAGCAAACCATTAAGGGTAGTTCCGGTGGTGCTGCCGCGCAACTCATGTATTTGAAGTCTGTTGGCTTTGATTTGAATGAGCTACTTTACAATAGCGAAGGAGGTTCCAATGTTGGTAAAAATGCGTCTGAAACCGCAACCAACATGATGCAGACCTTCTTTGACAATGTTGATGGCTGGATGGAAGAACTTGATAGTCTCTATGACAGTTATCATGAATATTTAGAGAACATTGAAGATAATACCGCCGCGCAACAGAAAATCCTACAAGAGTATATTGATAATCAAATGTCGGTTGAAGACAAGTTGTTGAAAGCTATTACTGACCGTCAGCAGAAAATCATTGATACTCTCAAAGACCAAATTGACATCATTCAGGAAGCCGGACAAGAATATACACAGGGTTTGAGCGAGGCACTATCGAAGGAACGCAATCTCTATAATGAGAATAAGGATGACGCGGAGCTTGCCTCCAAGATGCGTCGTCTTGGCATCCTCAAACGCACAGGTGCTTCCGCAAGTGAAATCAAAGCGCTACAAAATGAAATTGATAATCAGCTCCAAGAAAACTACTTTGACGCGCAACAAAAGCAAATTGATGCCATTCAGGAAGCTATTGATACGCAACTTGAAACGCTCAATCAGCAGTTGGAAGTCATGGAAGAAGCACTAAATTATCAAAAGGAGAATGGATTGCTTTGGGCCGAAGTGTATGATATGATGACTAAATGGACCCCAGAAGCGATGCTAAATTTCATTGAAACCTACACTTCTTCCTATCGTGAGAATTCACAACAAAAGAATAGTGAAGACAGTAAGGAGACATTGAAGCAACTGGAAATTTGGGCGGCTTCACGGGGATTTGATTTTTCACGCGAACCGCACAAAGGTAATTCCAAGGATTATACAAAGCCCGACACCAGTAATGATGTCGCCGCGCCTGATATGCCGAGACCCAGTGGTGGAACGACAGCGGGTGGCGGAACAAGCGGCAGCGGCAGTGGTAGCGGCACATCAACTATGGCAAATGGTTTGGCCGCGCCGCAAGAGATAGACGTAGAAAACACAGGCGTATATGAGGATAGAACGCTTACACCGACGGTAAGACAGGTTAGTAAAAGTGACGTAATTGATATATATAAAGTTGGTGGATATTATACAAAGAAAGACGGAACGCATGGTAAATATGCTTGGGAAGTTAATGGAAAACTTCCTGCTGGTAAATATTATGATTTTAATGGCGAAATCTATCGAAACCCCGGAGCAAAGCATCGACGCATTATTTATAGTGCTACCAGTGGAAAAGTTTATTATGTATATGATAAGACTTATTTACCCAATGCTAAAAAGATTTCCTCCTACTCTTCCGGCGGCATGAACTACTCTACTGGTATGGCAATGCTACATGGCACTTCTTCTAAACCCGAAGCAATTTTGAACGCCAGTGATACAAAATTGTTCCGCGAAAAGCTCTTTGGCAATGGAGATTTCTCTTTGCGTCAAGCTATCGCAACAATCGATTTACTGCGCGACCAGATTGCTTCTACTACAAACAACAATTCGTCTGTCGATTTCAACGGCGTGACTATCAACATTTCCAGCGATGTCATTGCCAATGATTATGACGCACAACGCGCAGGACGCAATATCTTTGATGAAATGATAAAGATGTCGCGCAAATCTACTATGTTAGGAGTTTCAAGGAGGTAAAAGGAAAATGGGAGTTCAGGTTCGAGAAGCAACCTACGGGGCAGATGGTAATCATCTGCCCTCCTACTCCCGCCAATTCATAAGTTTTGAATGGGGCGGGAAGCATATTGAGGATTTCAATCTATTGGTGGTCTTCGATAATGCGCGTTTAGAGAAAACCGTTTATAGCGATACAACCGATATTACATCTGTTTTTGAGGGCAGAGACGGACAGCTATTTTGGCAATCTAATCTTCAACCTCTCACTATCAATTTCAAATTAGCTACTGATGGGATGACGGCACGCGAACTTGATGATTTTCGGGAGTATTTTGCGGCAGGAATTGTCCGTCAGCTCAAATTGACAGAAAAGCCAAACCGCTATTGTTGGGCGCGTGTGGCTTCTGCCCCCAGTATTTCACTTTTGCCGTTTGAGCATCGTGTGGAATTTGAGGGCGAAACAATCAAAACATCCCTTTACAAAGGTGAAATTGTGCTAAATTTTGTAGCTGATGACCCGTATTGGTATGCGGATGATACGGCTTATGACATTCTAAACACAACCCAACGTAAAGTGAATTGTTATGAGGAAGAATTGCCCTATGTGGGCGCATTTACAAGTGATGTGCCGTTTTGTTTTCTCGGTGATAACTTCATGTATAACAATAATACCATAAGTTTGAATGAGGGTAAAACACTTGAAACGAACACAACTTATCTACTTTATAATCCCAGTCGCGCTAATGTATTTCCTAAAATTTCCTTCACTTTTACGCCTGTATTTTTGGAGGGTGCTTTCGCCGCGCCTACCAGCAGTGAAACACTTGTGGTTGGCACAAAAGCGTTCAACTGGCGACCACCTCTCATCATTTCTTCCATCAAAGAAGCCATTCGCATTGTTGCTAATACGCCCGATACCACGGCTCCAACAGATTTGGCCGCTGAATTGCGCGATAAACTCACCCACCATTATGCGCGGGCTTGGGCGCTCAAACTGGTGAATGCTCTTATCGATGCGGAAACTCCCGCAACTCAAATTGGCGCGGACTTCAAAACTACTTTTCCTGAAAATATGGCGAACCTGTTGAAGGTTGGCACAGAACTTTCACCTTTCAACGTCTCCATAGACAGTAAAGAAGGTAGTGTTATTATCTCCTACAAATGTAATGTTGATGAGACAACTGTCGCGCAAGTAGCGGAGAATGCGGGAGAAATGGTCGAAGGGAGCTACTTATATATTGGAGAGCATCACGGTTATAATGTGAATGGCCGCATTAGTGCCGATTGCTGTCTTTCTGTCATTAGCACAATGGCACTGGATAACTTTAAAATAGATTACAAATATACCTACTAACGGAGGGGATTGATATGGCGGGCACTTTACCGCAGTCAATTCGCCCCTATGAACTTTCTATTTGGTCTCTACAAGACCAGCCTATCAGTGTTATCAAAGGCATTGATGTTTATAATCAAGGTTATATTACAGAACCGCAATTACAACTTTCTGTTGATGGAACGGAGAACTTGTCGTTCTCCGTTCCTATGTATTTGCGGAATGGCGGGCAAGACCTGACTGAAAATCCCGCTTGGTATAACGTCATCAACGGCAACCTTATGGTGGGAATGCGGAAACTTCGTATTTTCTTCAATAAGGGAGATGAAGACGAACAAGTATATGACTTTATTATAACGAAGGTTGAGGAAAGTCATGAAAATGGCGTATTGACCTGTAAGGTTGAAGCGGAGGGCACTCCGTTTCAAGAATTGGGAAATCTGGGATATAAAATCAATTTGTCCCAAGATGAATTTGAGTTGGACTATCAAAAATGGGTTGATAGCGATGGGAAAGAAGGAGCGGAACTGCCAAATCTCCAATACTGGGCGGACAAGGTATTGTCTGTTGTAAAAAATTGGACTTATGAAGTTCAAATGGATTGGAGCGACTATGACGGTAATCGCGCGAACGACAAAGTTTATGAGGACGCATATGTTTCCAGTTGGCATCTGGGAGATAAGGAACTGGTTGCCGCTGCGTTGGAAAAGTCGCGCGAAAAAGCCCGCATAGTATCCGTTTCAAATAGTAATGTCTATAATGCGACACAAACCATTGCTGAAACCTTTGGTATTTATTGTCGTTATGAATACAGTTATGATGAGAATTATCATATTACGGGACGCAAGTGTGTATTCTACAATAAGGCACTAAATGATAACAATCCATTCGACATCACCTACCAATATAATACTTCTTCTATTCAGCGAACTATGGATAGCACAGACCTGAAAACGAAGCTCTATGTAAATCCTATTGAAGACAGCAACTCGTTGAATGGGGAAATCAATATCGCGCAGGTAGATGCGAATAAAACGCGTGAAGATTATATATTTAATTTTGATTATTTGCGCGAAATTGGTGGCATTACAGAAGACCAATATAAAGAAGTGCCGAAATACGAGCAAAAACTTCATCTCTACAATTTACAGTTGGAAGAGATTTCTAATAGTATTGCGGAAAAACAAGTTTTGCTAACGCAGATTTCCGCAGAGAAGGTTGTCGCGCAAAATGCTATCAAAGAAGCGCAAGAGCAAGTAGATGAAGCAGAAGCAATGCTACGTGCCATTTTGGGTGAAACCGGTATTTTCAAGCGTGCTACAACTGGCACAGTCGTGGAGAAGGAAGGAAAGCATATTATAAATTTGAGGGAAGAAGGCGCATTTGTAAATGATGCTAATCCGCTCAAAATTTATTTGAACTACTCCGCGCAAGTTGGAGTAGGTGAGGGCACGCCTGACATTACCATTAGCGGCCCTGATAACTCACAGCTTGTGTATGATGCGACAGGAAATCTCGATTACATTCAGTTATCCGCATCGTCTTATGAGAAATTCAAAAATGCGGACGGCACATATAAAACCCGTTGCTATCTCTATTACAGTTATTGTCCTGACCTTTATTACCGCAATATTAGAGACGAATATAAGGGCATTGCGGAAGATAAACAAAGAGTATATGAGGAAAAAGAGAAGCAAGAAGGAAAACTTCAAACTGATATTGCGACGCTTCAAGAACGTTATGATAATATAAAGACAGAAAAGCAGAAGGCCATCTATGATTTCGAAGGTATGATGGGGCCAGCTATCCGTGAGGGCTATTGGCAAGCTGATAATTACACGGATTATGGCGAATACATTACGACAAAGCTGAATAGTGTCGGGCAAGTCGATGGCAAGGCTTCTCTTGTTTGGGACCAAGAACCGTTTGAAGGCGAGCAACTTTCCTATTATGAAGTGGGTGCTTCTCAAACCAAGCATTATTACCCCTATTTTACACTTTCTCCCGATATTGCGGGACTAATGATGACGCATTTTGATGACCTTTGGGTGAGGTATTATACCTCGCGTGGAGGCAATGATAAAATCCCGCACAAGATTTACGTAAGAGCGGGATTGGAATATGGGTATAGAGCAGATAATAATAATCTGGTTCTTCTCTTGACCCGCACCGACATCGACCCGCAACTTCTGTTAGCTATTGGTAGCGAAGTTTGTATGGGCTATACACGGGATAATGAAGACCACGTAATAGTAAGTGAAGCGCAAACGCGTGCCTCCTTTACAGTCTCTCCTTCTCCATACATGCTTTGCTATTTACGTGTCAAAATCAATTCTTCCTTCTTAAAAACTAATGAAGACCAACTTTCCGTAGAATATAACACTACGGCTTTCAAAAAGTATGAAGATTATAGCGTGCTTTCTCGCGGTGGTATTTATTACATCACGCCGAAGATTGCTTCTATGCTAAATGTAAATCCTTCTCTTCAAACTCTAACTTGCCATTATGTTCTTTCCAGTGGCGCACTTTCCATGTATTTGGACGCAAAAGAAGTTTGCCGCACAAACAGTATGCCACAAGTTTCCTATGAGGTCAAGATGGATGTTTGCCCTCGCGCTATTATGCGAGTAGCCTATAAGAATTTAGGGTATGTTGCGCACATTCATGATAACATGCTAAAATTCAAGAATGTAATGGGCTACGTAAATAGCATTACGCTGAATTTGGACCAGCCATGGAACGACGAGTATGAAGTGAAGAACTACAAGACAAAGTTTGAAGACTTGTTTTCGCGCATCGTAGCTTCTAGCGAGCAGATGAAAACAAACGCCATTGTGTATAATAAAGCCGCGAGTGCTTTTGCTTCTAATGGCACAATTAAGGCCGACAATATTCAAGAAACGTTGGATATGGTCGATTTGAAATATGCGTTCAACAATGGCGACCTCACAATTACAGAAAATGACGGTATTTGGGCTACCAGCGATGAGGGCGTAGTTGCTATTCGTGGTGGTGGTATTTTTACAGCCAATCAAAAAGATGAAGATGGAAATTGGGAGTGGAATACTGGCATTGTGCCATCTGGCATCAATGCTTCTCTTATCAAAAGCGGACAAATTGATACAACTAAAATCAAGATTTTTGCTGGCAAGAATGTCGCTCTTCAAATGAATAAGGACGGCTATTTTGCGTATCGACAAATCGAACAAACAGATAATGAGGGCAATACGAATTTGGTTCCTACGCCTGATGAATTCGTAACGCATAACGGTGATGGTCTTTTCCTTATCAACAGAACGGAAACGGGCGATGAACTGAAATTGGTAGAAATTAGCTGGGATGGCCTTAAAATTAGAAATAAGAGAAATGAGGTTGTGCTAGAAGCTAATGATGCTGGTAATTTGGTTCTCAATCATATTGAGGCAAAATCGGGCCGCATCGGTAATATGGAAATTGACGCTATTGATGAGCTGGTTAGTTTGACTTTGGAGCCTCTGGAAGGGACACAATTTCGCTATAAGAATGGTGAGTTCCAGAATACTTCGCTTTCGTTTGCTATTACGCCACGAGGATTTGTAAAGGCAGATGATTGGGAATATCGAGTTTATTATAGACCGCCGGTGGAAGGTTCTCCATATACAAACATACCAGAGATGGTAAAGGATGAGAACGGAGAAAACAAACCTAATGGCAAATGGAGCATTAGTGGAACAACGCTTACGCTTACTAATAAGATTATGACATACGAAAACGAAACAACCACTCGCGACATCATGTATGTGAAGGTGAGTTTGGTAAATGGGGCAGAGGAAGAGCAATATTCCGCTATTGTCACGCTATATATTGTCACGGATGGAAGCGAACCCTATGTTTTATCTGTGTATTCTTCAAAAGGCACAATTTTTCAAGAGGGTTCTTTTACATCTACTTTGAGTTTTGAGATAAGAAGAGGAAATAAGCCAATAACAGATTTAACTAGTGCAGTAGTTGCTTGGATAGAAACGAGGGAAGGTGGAGACCAGCCCGTATTGGGGACTGGAAAAACTCTTGTCATTTCTAATACCAACATTACTAAAACTACACGCATTTTATGCCATGTGAATTATGATAGCGTAGATTTAGTAGATGACATAACTATTGCGGTTATTCCTACGGGCAATAGTGTAATCTATTGCTTCAATACAGAACCCCAAGGCGATTCGCCATTGGCCGCAGGAACGACACTTTTGTATGATTGTTTTACGAAAGAAATAACTGGCACATTGGAAGAGGGATGGAATTTTGGTTGGACCCACACCACCTCAAATCACTCTCCACTATTTATTAGTGCCGCGGTCGTAAGACCTGAAAATCCGGTTGTAATGGTTGCGCCACAACAATTCAGTAAAACCGCCGCGATTGGCTTTTACCTAACTAAAATGGAAACAAACCCCGAAACAGGAGTAGAAGAAGAGGTAATTGACCCCCAAAAAGATAATCGACTTACAACGGAAGGCACTTTTGTAGATGCCGCGGCTTTTTATAAAAAAGCAGAAACGGCTCCCGTCGTTGATTACTATACAAGTGAAGCAGATATTTCTACTAACAATGGATGGTATGATTTTGTTCCTGATTATATTAGTGGGGTAGATGAGAATAGAAGAGTATATGTAGTGTATAAGGTAAGGGCGAAGTTTGGTGAAAAGACCCTTACATATCTTACCGAAGTAGTAGAATTTAATTGGGCGCTTTATGACGCGGAGCGAATGGCGTATGAAAAAGATTTACAGGTAAAGACAGATTATCAAAATCAAATCGATACAATCAATGGTGATGCCGCTTCAATGACAACTCAAATTCGAAATCTAGCTACACGAACTTCACGTATTTATCAGGATAAAAATAAAAATCTAATTATTTATGATAATACCGGTATAGGGGAAAACGAGAGCATTGATGATTTCTTAAAACATACTTACTACACCCAATATTCCAGTGATGGTCTCTATATTCGTTATGGCGATGAAACTATTAGCACTTTCAACGCTTCGGGCACACTAATGCGTAGAATGGAAATGGATGGCGCGACTTCGCCTACTGTTTATCTTACACAATCGGCTCGTGGTGGTTGGATTTGGAAGCCAAAAGCGGAGGTGAATGGTAATGGCGGTTAAAACAAAAGAGATTATTTTTACCAAAAACGCAATAGCGGTAAAAGCAACTAAAAGCGGAGCTTATCGTATTATCGATGGTTATCAAGGAATTACATTGGGTATTCCTAATAATGCGATTATTACGGATATTTCAACGGTAGAGGGGTATTTTTCTATTGAGACTTCGGGCAGTTGGAGCGCACAATTACGAATTACTAATGATGCGAAAAACATTTCTAACCAGTTGAATGTTCCATATTGGATACACAGTCATGGTTATGGTAACGTAAAATCTTCGGCTCCAAAAGCCACACTTGACTTTATCAATCAATATAGCGCTCATTTTGATACTCAACCCTTTTATTTCTATCTACAAGGATACGTAAGTGATAAAGAAAGTCTCTCGATTACTTGTCAAACAAATACCGCAATGGTTATTTCTTACGTCGAACCCGCACCTGTAATTCGTGCTAAACTAATTGACCGCACAGGCTTCTATTCTGTGGATAACCCTGTATGGGATAAAAATAATTCTCGGGCAGACATATATATTGAAGCAGAAACTTATGGTGGAACTACAATCACTTCTTATCATTATGAATATTGGTATGGAACACGCACCGATAGTAATGTCAATAGTGGTGAAATTACTAATCCTACAAGCACATTGGTATTGTCAAATCTACCTGTTTCTAATAGCGAAGGGGATTTGTCTTATAAAATTTACGCAAAAGATAATTTAGGGCAGCAATCAAATACAGTAGAAGGAACTATTGTGGGTATAGACTACACCATTCCTAACAAGATTGTTAAGTTTGAAATTCAGCGTTCTTCTAATAACGAGGACGAGAACAACCCCGACCCCGACGATGCGGGTGAATATTTGTATGCGATAATTCGATTACAAGGTGACGATTTAGCCTTGTTTTATACGGAAGAAAAAATAAGGATATTTTTTACTATAAATAATTCAAGCCAAGATTTTTTACTAGCTTTTGCCAAAGATGACACAGAAAATCGTTCCGACCAATATTATCGTTCTTTTCCAACTCCAAACAATAAAGATGATATTATTGGCAAAGACTATACTTTTTTACTAACGAAGAATGGGGACAATGAGAGTATTTTCAAGGGTAGTAATACCACTGATGTATTAATTTCTATGGCTATTAGTTTTGGTCTTCAAACGGGAACAGAAGTTGAGTGGGTTCCTATTTCTAATTTGACCGCCACTAGAATTGTTAATGCCACTCCGTCTATTTTCTCAATCGAGCGTGAGGGCGTGGCTTTTGGTTGTGAATTAAAAAAACCTGCGACATCGGGAAATGAAGAAGATGTTTATAGTCTAAATGACCCTAAATTCTTATGTAATATGCGGGCTTATTTCAAAAAGAAAGTTTCTTTTGACAAACGGCTTACTTTAAAAGACGGCATTGAGGGTGATGTCATTTTTCTTAATACGGATAGCTACATTGAAGAGATAGAAAACGAACAAACTGTTCGTAAGTATGGATGGGAACCCATTACTCTCAATAGTGCCTTTTCCGTTTGGAACGAAACAACCGACAGTTGCCAATCCAAACGCAAACTTGATAGCGTTTCTATTATTGGCGCTATAAAACCTTCTGCCAACATTGCCGCTGGTTCTACCACTCTTATCGCCACTCTTGATAAAAGATATGCGCCGCCGCATCGCTTACAATTCCGTGCTTGTTTGGAAAGCACGACAATCGAAGGCCGTATTGTAGTGGCTCCACAATACGAAAGTGATGGCACAACAGTCACGGGCACAACTTTATCTTTTGTTAATAAAGGGGCGGCAGCAAATACAAATCTTTGGATTTCAATCTGTATAAATTATATGGTATAATAAAAAATGGGGAGACATCTTTTGTGATGTCTCCCCTTTATTTTTTTTATGTTCTAATCGCCCCAACTACTCAAACTTCGCACAGCATATTTTCCCAGACAAATAGCATCCGCTTCGTCATCTGTCGCATTTATGCCATACCAGCTTTTTACGCGGGCTTGTGCGTTTTTCTTTTTTTCCGCACGGTCTTTGCCCGCAATCCCGCAATATTTGCGCCATTCCGTAGAATACGCAAGTTCGCTTTCAATATTATATTCAAAAGCCGTATCCAGTATTACGCCCTGTAAATTACACAATGTTCTGTATAGTTCAACTTGCTGATGAGCGCCAAAACCTTGTAGTTGCACATGCTCCAACTCAATGAGGTCAATTTGATATTCCGTAATCATCTTCACCAACCACATACGAATTAGGTGAATGCGTTCCACGGTGGGTTTCCACTTTTCCACCTTGAATGTCCCATACTTCACCAGCTCCCTATTGTCATAGACAGCATAGCCGGTAAGAACTGTGGCCGCGTCCAAAGCTAATGTGCGCTTTTTGTTCGGGTCTTTGGGGGGAATGTCTCGCGAAGGATTGTATGGCATTCCGGCAAGACATTTATTACAAACTGGATTGCGTCTCCAATTCTCATATGACATTGAAACTTCGTGTCCTACGGGGCATTTCATTTGGAGTTCCGCTTTTAGATTTTTATATTCCTGTGAAACCAGCAACCATCCTTTATTTTCTAAATCCTTCTTTACTGTGAAGTAATTTAGCACTACTTTCCGCTAGAACCAAAACCGCCTTCATCGCGGTCGGTTTGCTTAATAGAATGAATGTCTTCTACGACAGTAGAAGAAAAATGATATACTGGTTTAAGGGCGCATTGGGCGATGCGGTCTCCTGCAGAAATCTTGTAATCTTCATTAGAAAGGTTGTCAAATAGCAGACACCATTGTCCCAGATACCCACTATCTATGATTGGCACAGCATTGGAAAGACGAATGGGGGTATTCATTGCCATTCCACTGCGATTGTAGAACTGAACGCACCAACCATCTGGAATGGCACAAGCCAGCCCCAGAGGAACCTTGAAGCCGCGCACGTTGGCGGGCACAACTACGTCATCTGGTGCGTATAGGTCGGCACAAGCATCTGTGTCGTGCGCGAAAGTGGGGACAGTAGCACGCTTGTTGAGAAGTTGGAAATACAGCACATCGCCATACGCCTGAATAATGGATTGGTCGAGCAGACCTGAAAAAATATTTTCCATCACTTCGCTGTATTCCTTTTCAATGCCCTCGAAATTCTTTGCTTGAATTTCATTTCGCATCATATCCATAACACTGGCATTACACACCAGTGCCTCATCGCGCGATAGCTTTTGGCTACGATATAGATGAACCATGATGGCGACGATGCCGCTCGCCGACTGCGCCATAGCTTCATATAGCGCCTGAAAGAGTGCTTCCTTATTTTCATCGGTAGCATACTCGTTGATGCCGCTAATAGAAGCCACTAGACTAACAATAGCTTCTTGTAGGCTATTGTTTTCATTTACCTTTTCGTCCATATATTACACCTCATCAAAACTCGCCATAGACAATCGTAATTTCTACAATTACATAGCTTTCTACGACTTCGCCCTTGGCCTTCTTTTCTTTGATTACATACTTGGCATTCTTGACAGTAAAGCCTTCCTGATTTTGACGCGCACGCCAATCGTTGATACATTCTACGGCTTCGCCTTCATTCGCAACTCGAAAGCTCTTTGTTTCCTTGATTAGTTCCGGCATTTTTTTCATTCTCCTTTTTCTTCATCATTGCGCCAAATTTTTGAAGGCGCAGAGATAGGTCATCATAGTGGCCTGTTTTGTTCGGTTTCTTACGCGCTTTCACACGCCTTTCAGCTCGGTTTGGCAATTATTACCACCTCACGAAATAATTTTAACACAATTTCAATACAAAGTAAAACATTTGACCTCCAAAAGTTATGATATTGGGACAAATCTGTAAAAACCGTTCGTCCTATCACCACCCGCTTATTGTATGGAGGTGATGAGAGTGAATACAATGTTGATGTATCTCATTCCCAAAGAACAAGATTTTCCGGCTCAAATTCTTCCTAATACTGCCTATTATATTCTCGGTAAAGAGGTAAGAATTACCGATAATTTAGGGCAAATGGTTGTCTTTACCTTGAAAAAGGAAGAAGCCACAAACGATAGTGAAATTGCGGAACGATTGGAAAAATGTGAAAAGAAAATCGACCGCATTACTAAATATTTGAGTAGCTTTGGAGGACAGGACGATGAATAATATTATGTGCGAAGCGATTGAACGGATGCTTGTAAGTCTTCCAGAAGAAGAAGTGGTTGTTCGTTTAGAACAGCTTGGAATAGCAGCCGACAAACGCGAACAAATTATAGCGTGCTATCATAATTCCCTGAAAAAATATGAGAGCACGAAAAAAGAAGAAACAAATTCGCTTGATTGTAGTTGTGCGCGCGACAACAACAGTCAGTAATATATATAACGGGGGTATTTGACTATGGATATGACTTCTAGTGGCTCTATGCTCGACCTTGCGGGACTACTACAAAACTCTATGCGAAACAACGAGGATGGTTTCCTCGGTGGAAGTAACGGAATTCTGCTTCTCTTTATCCTAATTCTGTTTGGCGGTTGGGGCGGCAATCGTTGGGGCAATAATGGTGCGATGCCTCTTACGAATGATGCCGCGATTACCGGCGCTATTGATGCCGCAATCCAGAAAGCTCGTGCCGATGGTTTGAGCGACAAGGTTGTGCTTGAAGCCATCAATGGTAATGGCCTTGCGATTTCCCAACTTGCTACCACTCTAAATGCGGACATCAATTCTGTTCGCGATAGCCTGTGTGCGCTCAATAGCGGTGTAGCCAAGATTTCTGCGGACATTGGCCTATCTACACAGCAAACTATTAACGCAATCCAGACCGGTAATATGACGCTCATGCAACAGCTTGCTACATGCTGCTGCGACATTCGTGAAAGTCTAACGGAAGGCTTCAATTCTGTGAAAATCCAGAATATGGAGCAGACCAATACTTTGAGCGACAGACTACAAGTTGGCATTAGTGCTGTAAATCAAAAGATTGATAACCAGACCGCCCAGATGGTTGCGGGATTTCAAAGCGTCAAGGATATGTTCGTCCAGAATAAGATTGATACCATGCAAGCTAAAATTACACAGCTTGAAAATGATGCGAGCAATAACGCGCAGACTTTTGCGCTCAATTCCTATGTGAATAACGCTCTCGCACCCATCATCGCACAGCTCAATGCGCTAACGAATGCGGTTCCTCCACGTCCCGTTCCCAGTTATCCTGTGGCGGGTGCTTATTCTTGCGCCTATAATAGCGGTAGCGTGCATACAGGATGCGGTTGTGGCACTAGCACTTTTGGCTCTTAATCTAATGGCGAGGTAAGCTCGCAGAGGTGAAATAATATGTTTGAAGCATATACTACCACTACAACCACTTACAATACCGACCAGCCCATTGTATTTACTTCTCCACGATACACGGATTGTCGTATCACAATGACAAGTGGAACTTCTTTTACTATAAATACTCCGGGGCGTTATGTTGTTTCCTTTACTGGTGTGGGGTCATCCGGAACCACTGCTTCCCAGTTCTCCATTCAGCTTTATAAGAATGGCGTAGCAGTTCCGGCGGCTCGTTCTGCTCTTACCTCCACCGTAGCGAACGACCAGCATTCTCTTGCTTTTACTACGATTGTAAGCGCACTGCCATCATGTTGTGCGGTCGATAATAGGGATACCTATCAAATCGTAGTGACGAGCACTAATGCGGGAAATCTGTATAATGGCGACCTTGTGATTTATAGGCTACGGTGAGGGAGGTGCTGAACTATGATGACTGATGTTATGGTTGAGGTAAAGAAAAGAGTAAAAGAAGAAATTGAGGATTTACTAGACTGCGACCATTGGACTAGCGTTCATGCGGCCACATTATACTATCTGGTAAAGACTGCGAAGAAATGTGCGGAACTTATTGAGGAAGAAAAAGCCATGGAGGCTTCAAAGTAATTTTAGGGGAGGGAAACCTCCCCTCTTTTTTTATATCAGCCGTTCATGGCAATAGCCTTCTGGCGTAGTATAATAGATATTTTGTATCCCCATTTCTCGTATTGCCTTGATACAAGCAGGACATGGACGGCTCATAGCCAAAGAACCATTTCGCAATTCTCTATATACATATACAGAGACAGTGGAAAAATCTATATCAAGATAGCGGATTTTAGCGAGTGCTGTAATTTCCGCATGAGCCAACGAAGGGAGATAACGATTACCCACATTTTTATAACGCGCAAGATTACTGATGTCTTGGAAGGTGTGGGTTTTGTTGGAGTTGCTCCCGCGCGCAATGATGCCACCACGATAGACAATAATACAGCCAATGCGTGCAGTTCCACCATAGGTGGCTTTGAAGCTCTCTTCGCGCGCCAGTTTGAAGAAATGCGGGTTCAAGGTTATCTCTCCTTTCGTTGTAGTTGTAGTATAGAATAGATTGTGTGGAAAGTCAAATAATTTGCTTTACAAGTTTGGAAGCTAGGAAATAATGCGACCAAATCACCCGCGCCGCAAAATGGTTCTACAAGAGTAGCGATAGGAGGGATAAAATCGAGAAGACCATTTGTGATATAGGAGGCATTTGTAGTATAGTGCTGGGTGCGGTTTAGGTCGTTCATCGCGTATTTCCTTCCATATAGTAGGAAATAAAATCTGCCTTCCCGAACCCCAATATAGCGGTATTTCTTGCCGCCAAACTTTCAAAATCACAATTCTTTACAAAATTACGCGCTTCTCGTGTAAGAGGACAAATGAAAAAGAATTGAACTCCGTTTGCCATTTGTTTGCGAACTTCTTCTTTATCATCTTGTGTAAATAATTTGTGGTAGTCTTTGAAGCCTTGTCTATAAACCGCATATTCCCAAGGCTCATCAATATATCGTTCGGCTTCTGGCGTAGCGTTATATTGCCATAACTTAAAATCGGGATGCGAGGTTGGAGGCGCACTTTTTAGGCGTAAATCCATACTTCCACCTCGTTTCCAAATTTGAAAAACACATCTTACAGAATAGGGCACGCCATTGCAAAGGAAACTTTCTGGCTCTAAATAGCGATATGCTACTAATGCGAAATCGTTTGGAAGTTGCTTCTGGACGTTCCATTTCATGAAGCTAACAGGCAAGATAAAAGCTATGATGTCGCCAAATTGCGCGGCGTGATTGAAGAATTGAACGGCTAAACGAGAACGTTTGCCAAAAGGTGGATTTCCCACAATAGTATAGGTGCGGGCTTGTGGAGGTTCCAAAGTCAAGAAGTCTTGTTCTATAATGTCGGGTTTTTCAGGCGCAATATCATAGGCTATTGTTTGTGCGGGTAGATACGGTAGAAAAGCTCCTGCGCCCGCAGAAGGCTCAATGCAGGGTTGGTCTTTTGCCTCCGGACAAATCTCATAAAGAAACTGGACGCATTGTTTGGCTACTTTATCTTTCGTATAGAACTTATCTAATCCCATAGCTATCACCACTACACGGCAATCCAATATTCATCCAACGAATGAGTTCCATCCGCACATTTTACATCAATGTTCTCAAATGGAACCATTTGAACGAGATAAGTAAAAGTATTGTTGTATTTATTCAAGTATTCCCAAGTCATACCCGTAATGATTGTGATGGGCTTATCGGTTTCTTTGCGGAGGTCACGCACTAACTGATAGACTTGTTTGGGGGTCATCATGGGTTCGCAAATGCCATCTCCCACATAGATATGGGAAGTGCGATTATCGTGGAGCTTATAGCATTCCACAAGATATTGGGTTTCAATTTCAATATCATTGTTTTTGATGGCGGTTTCTTTCGCCACATCAATTACGCCTTCTTCCCGTTTATAGCGGGACATAACATAGGTGGCGGTGCGCTTTTCATCATTGTAAATGACGCGCTTGATTTTGATAAGAGACATAATTTCGCTCCTTCTTTTTGTTTGTAGCTTATCATAACTTATCGGCGAAGTAAAATATTTAATACTGTTTTAGCAGTGTGGAAGTAATTTGACGATAATTACCGCTCATAGCTTTGCCCCGTTCTAATAAGAATTGTAAGAGATTAGGAGACCGCAATTCTTGTTCTAATAGAGACAAATCTTTTGCAGTAGCATATAGCCCTGAATACACATAGCAACCGGCAGGTAGTTGTTGTATTTTTATTCCCTCATAAGGTACAATCGTAGAGATGGCAATTTTTTCTTGGTCGATAAAAGTCAATCCTTGACTTCTACCTAAATGGAACCATTGAGTAGAAGCGGTAAGACTACGACGCTCTAATTTTTCTTTATGAGACAATAAATATTCATAAGTTTTGGGACATGCGGCTAAATCTTCTTCGTTTTTTGGTGGAACGATAAGCTGCTTATACTCTCCGGTAGAAGCCTTATACGCGGGATGAATGAAATCGGGTTCTAAAAAAGAAAAATTGTCCGCGATAAAAATTTTATCGGCCAAAGTGGCTAATCCGTTTTGAATAGATGAGTAATGAAGTCCTATTTTTTGATGTTGATTATTCCACGGGTAGGTATGTGTTCCTCCGTCTCTTTTTAACATTGTAATACAACTATAAGTTGAATAATCAGGAAATTGATTGGTATTTTCGAAGTCTTCAAAATAAACAAGTGCGTTATGCCTCTCAATATATTGCCGGAATTTTTCTCCACTTTGATTTTTACAATAACCATTAGGGGTGATGTAAAGTAAAATGCCTTCTGGTTTTACGAACCGCATGCCAAGCTCGAAAAAAGCTAAATATAAATCATACATCCCTACACAAAAAGAGTAATCTTTTTGAAGTAACGCTTTTAAGGCGGGTGATATATTATGAATACGCACATAAGGGGGATTACCAATTACATAATCAAACTTCTTATACCAATCTGTCTTATCAAACGCTGACCCGATATAAACATTTTGGTTGGGGAGCATTTGTAGCACAGGTTGAATAATTTCGGGGTCTATATCGCATGCGTAAATGTGCTCTGGTGGGACACCTCTGGATAGGAGTTCGCGAATAAAGCCACCATCGCCGCAACTGTTGTCGATATAGGTTTTTTGTTTTATATCCTCTTCTCGCAAATGAAGTAAATCTATCATATACGAGATGAGTGAAGTAGGGGTCATAACTTGGCCCAATTCTTTTATTTTATTCATATTTTTGTATTTCCATAATAAAGTTGTTTATTCCTTCTGTAAGAGTAGGCTCTACGGAAGGCATTATGATAGAGCTATACTTTCCAGTATAATCTTCGTAAGAAATATCTATATAATAAACTCCAATTTTTAGTCTATTCCAATAACTTGAAGTTTCTTTATAGGAAAGAAAATCTCTATAATGCTGTATTGAATTAAAACTTGGATGTTCTACTTTTTGATTTGGCAAAAGAATTTGTGTAGGCAAAAATATTATTTGATATAACGGAGTTCCGCTATCAATGAATAATGTGCTTTCGCCCCTCATATTCTCGATAAAATTGTTCGCATTTTTATTATACGAAGAGCGAATGCCTTTGAATAAAATAGCGCCAACTATTTTGTTATCATTCATAATAGCAATATCTACTTTTTTTGACCCATAAACTCCCCAATAATTATATTCTTTTCCTTCTTTTAAGGAGATAGTTGAATAATGGCTGTTTTGTTCGATTTGCCGCGCGATAGCGCTATGAAGAGGCAAAATGACTTTTGAGCTTCGCGTAGGAGCTGATAGATTGTTGGGATTTGACTGTAAAAACTGAAATTGTTGCGCGAAGATATTAGGATATATCATTTTTTTCACCTTTTCTGTTATATTGTGTAAAAGGATTGACATTTTGGCGCACTTTATCGTGAATATATTGCTGGTCGTTAAGGCGAACACTTTGCTTGACTGGATGCTCTTCATCAACATTAGGATTAGGTGTGAAGTAATAAATACCATCTTGCTCACGCAAATATTTATAAATAATAAGAGTGGTAAGAATGTCGGGATCCATTTCTTCATATTCTATTCTTTTATGGAAGCCCTTTGACAGCAAATCCATATACACAAGAAAACAATTCGTGAAAAGCTCATTGTAAGCCAGCGTAATTGCGTCCGTAGGCACATCAAAGCCGTAATTTTCTACATAAAAGATAGATTTGGTGAAATCGATTATCATATCAAAGCCCCTTTCTTTTGTGCTCTAACACTATCACAAATTATGGGAGAAGTCAATTATTTGACTTCTCCCATTTTTCTATTACACTTTGAGATAAGGGGCTACCCTTTCACCATTTTGATGCGATACTCGTGCGGCCAGCTCGGCCTTCTTACCGTGGTTCCATCTGTCCGTAGAACCAACCAGATAGCCCGTAATACGCTCGATGACATCTACATTCTCACTACCGCATTTAGGGCATTTCGTCCATTTATGTTCTGCGTCCTCAAAGCCACAATCTAGGCAACGATTGCGGGCATGGTTGATGGAGCCATAACCAATATTGAGCTTCTTCATCGCCTGAACTGATTTCATAACAACTTCAACATTTTTGTTCGGGTCTCCATCCAATTCAATGTAAGCGATATGTCCCGCATTTTCTAGTTCATGATAAGGCGCTTCGATACGCAGTTTATCATAAATGCCAATCTTATGCCAGACCGGCACATGCGAAGAATTTGTGTAGAAATCGCGGTCAGTAACGCCCTCAATAACACCATAATCGGCGCGGTCTTTCTTCACCAGCTTACCCGCAAGACCTTCCGCAGGTGTAGCAAGCAATGTATAGTTCATGTTGTAGGAATTGGAGAAATTATCGCACTTATTCCGCATAAAGCGCACGATATGAAGACCAAGGTCTTGTGCTTCCGCACTTTCTCCATGATGCTTACCAATAAGGGCAGTTAGGGCTTCTGCCAGTCCGATAAAGCCTATGGAAAGAGTGCCAGTTTTGATAACATCCTGAATGGTATCGTTGGGTTTAAGTTTTTCACTATCCTTCCAAATACCGCTCATGAGAAGCGGGAACTGCTTTGCGGTTGCTGTGCTTTGGAATAGATAGCGGTCATATAGCTGTCGAGCAGCTACATCGCAATAGTGGTCGAGTAGCTCAAAAAACTTATCAACATCATGATTTGCTTCAAGAGCAAGCCGCACCAGATTTACAGTAGAGAAGGAAAGATTGCCGCGCGCGACCGAAGTCTTCTCACCAAAACGGTCGGCATATACACGGGTTCGACACAAAACAGATGTATATTGCTATACTGGATACTGTTTTAGACTATCTCTTACGGCCTTATAAAGCCGTTCGCACACTTCGCGAACGATTGTCCGCTACTGATTATTCATAGTCGTTATACCTTCATCGCGGTTGCGATGCTTGGCACGGTATTACCCTCAACGGGCTTCACCGTTAGCACCTTTCGGCACACCCCATACTTGATGGGTTCATGCGATTTTAGATGAGCCGAAAAACCAACCCATCGTAGCCACCTCATAACGCCAACGCTCTGGGTCATCAGCATCCCATTTGTCGTTCTGGTTATAGGTAGCGTCAAGGAAAACAAAATTCGGGAAGAACCGCTTGGCGGTTACCCTACAAGATAGTTCAAGTAGGTCGTAATTTGGGTCTTCGGGATTACCATTTACGCCATCCTTGACCTTGAAAATTTGTATCGGGAAGATGGCCGTAGAACCGTTGCCTACGCCGTCTTCTGTGGATTTTAGGATTTCACGGACGATTAGACGGCCTTCGGCAGATGTATCAGTGCCGTAGTTGATGGAGGAAAATACTACCTGATTTCCTCCGCGTGAATGGATAGAATTCATATTATGAATGAATGCTTCCATAGCCTGATGAACGCGCTTGATAAGTTCCACGCGTGCCGCGTCAAGCTCACGCACTCCAAATTCTTTTTCATAATCGTCAAAGGGGAACTCATAATACTGGGAATAGTCATTGCCAGTAATAGCTTCCACCTTCTTTACTTCTTCCACCCAGCTCATCTTGACATATGGAGCAAGCATAAAATCAAAGGCTGGAATGGCTTGGCCTCCCACATCTTTTACGATGCGGACTATATCATACGCTTCGCCTTCAAGCGGTAAGCGTCGGCGCACTTGGAAACGGTATCATGTTCCGTCTCTACTCTACTCGGTTCTATTCGCCTTATGCGCGAAATACCTTTTCGATAGTCTCTACATAGCATTACACTACACGGGATTACAAATGCTTCCCCGTTAGCAGAAGTAAAACTTCCACACCCCATTGACATCTGGGACACGCCGTTTGCTATGATTATTTCTAATCAAAGGCACAGATTGTTCCTATGCATCTCATTCTGCACGCATTCAAGTGAAATCGCCGCCAAGGTTGTTGCGGTTTCAATGCGCTTTGCCGGTCGAGCTTCGCCATGACCGGCGCGAAAACCATGTTTCAGTAGCTTATCTAGTGGGTGCTGAACGCAAGTAAGGGATTTAGTAGGGTAGTAGTCTTTATCATGGATGTAAAGATAATTGCCCTCTACTGCTGTTCTTGCCTCATCCGTCAGCAGATACGCATCTACATATGGTTTGGTGCTCTCGGCGGCAAACTTCATCATCATACCTGCGGGCGTGTCCGCATTCATGTTTGCGTTATCGCGCGTGACATCATTCACTTTCGTATCAATAATGTCAGCGAAGATGTTAGCTTGTGTTCTGCCACGGGCCTTATTTCTCTTATCCCTATACAGGATGTATTCTTTGGCCGCATCTTTGCGCTTACTCGCCATTAGCTTCTGCTCTACAATATCCTGAATGGCTTCAACTGCCATATCCTTCTTTGTAATTGCTACGCTATTAGCAATCTTGTCTGCCAGTTCCTCATCAATTCCTTCGGGCGTAAATTGCATGGAAGCCATAATAGCACGCTTGATTTTATTGCTGTCAAACTTTTCCAGCCGCCCGTCTCTTTTGATTACATTTTCCAATTAGAACACCCCCAAAAAATCAATAAAGTTTTTTATAGTAAGAAGCACCCAATATGCGATAATCCATTTCCACATATTGCGCTTTCGAAATAGTCCAATCGCTACAATTAGCGCATCGGCCATAAGGAGAAAAACCATAATTTGTGATGTCATATTACTGCTCCATAATCCATTTCTTTATTTCAATGGGACGCGTATAAACGCATTCGTCTGTTTCAAGGACGGGAACGGCCTCATAACCATTTAGCATCATTTCCATTTCATCCTCAATACATTCATATTCAATGCCCTTTTCATCGAGCATTTTTTTGATAACGGCGCACATTCCTACATTGGGAAGAGAGTAAAGCTTATTCATAGACTTTCTTTACTCCTTTTCGTAGAAGAAGCAACCGCTTTGAGAGGAAATTCACAATACGGACACTTGCCACGAACGGGCACAACTGCTTCCACATTATGCGGGCATTCCTTTTGAAGCGCCAGTAAATCCTTGCGAATTTTCATGATTTCGCTCTTCTTCTCCATAGTCATCAGTGCGTAGGTTAGTTGTCTTTCCAAAGCAATTCTTTTTTCAAGAATTTCCTGAATGGTTAGCATGTTTTAGGTCAGCCTCCAAATTTTGTAATTTGATATATTTTTATAGGATTGGCGGAAAAGCACTTGTTTGTCTTCGCCGCATCTCTCTATCGCAGACCACACGGCTTTATTTTTTTTAGCTACAAAATCAATAAAGGCAGTATCGCGACGATAGGGAGTAGAGAAAGAACTCCATTTTTCCAGTTCTTCAAATAATTCTTCCATCACATTACGATGCCCCACCGTAGGACGCACATAACGCAATTTTAATGGGATTGAACGCGCCCAAAAACTATACAGCAAATTCAACTTATATGACAATTCTCTCACGCAGTAGCTATCCATTACAAGGGAATTGCCTCCAATCGGCAAATAGACTTGGGCGGAAGAAATAATGTCATTTTTTAGTTCTGTATAATAATGATTGAAGAGGTAGGGAATGTCGCTCAAAGGAACCGGCAAATCCCACCAAACTTCGTTTCCACGCGCAATTTTCTCATATTCTCTTATTTTCAAATATTGCCCCATCGTTTTACAATGGATAGGATGGACGCATATGATGGAAGAGGGGCTACGAGAAGTAATTTCATCCATTACCGTTTCCCAGCCATTGAAAAAGAATTCTTTATCATAAAGATAAAGGCGTTCATTTTTTTTGAAGGCTGGAATAGGAAGAATTTTCCCATTTACACAGGCACGATAATAGGCAGAATTTACAAATTTCTTTAACGCATGAACTTCCTTTTGATTATCTAAATTTTCCGCAAGCCTTTTCTTCAAATACTCGATGTAAATGTAGGGGCGCGGAATGGTGTATTCAATCAGTTCGCGTTCAAACGGCTTATACCCGCCATCCGTAAAATAAAGGCCATGATAGTGGGTATTAGGATGAGCGCGAACCGCATTGGGTATCACACAATCTCTGCCTTCTGCAAAGAAATGTATTTCTTCGTATGCTTCTAAATTGGGTTCGTCGGGCGAGAGAAGCCGACAAAACTCTCTCGCCCCGCTATCGAATGTCAAAAATGATGATAGTTTCATCATTTCCAAGTTTGGATAGGACAATTTAGAAGTTTGAAAGAAATCATAGTCAATAAAGCCTATCATTCTTCTTCCACCTCACGCTCATATTTTAGCATAAATTGTCCGTCGTTGTCAATACTTTCAAATCGTGAAATTACAGGGAAAACGCTATCGCGATATTTTTTTAGGATGAACTGTTCGCCACTGCGGAAACCTTGAACGAGCAAAAGCGTTCCGCGGCTAAACCAAGACCGTTCCAGCACATGTTTTACGCCGTCTTCATCCTTATTGGAAATCTGCTTATCATAAAGGGCGAACTGGTTCTTGTAGATTTTGACTGTTACAACGCCTGTCTGCGTAAGCAGTGTAATCGTGTTCTTCATCTTATTCTTATCGATTACCGTGCCCGCCAGAAGCGAAAGTCGATACTTGCGAACGGTTTGACCGTTTTTCATCTTAAATTCACGCTCAACAGTGGGCGTATCGGGGAGAGCGTTGAAATCATCAAATGGGAAGGAAACCTTCGCCAGTTCATGCGGATGATAGTAGAACGAAACACTTTCCATTTCCCAATGGGAAACATTTCCTTGCGCGTATTTGTCCGCAATTTCATCATAGTAGCTCTGGTTTAGGCGCGCCAACATCTCTTCGCTGTGAGATTTGATATATGCGCGCATGGGTTCCATGGCTTTGGAATAGGTGGTATCCCACGTTTTTTGACGAATGCGATTGCCATCTTCAATCAGGTCGGCAGAGAAATGCTCGCCGATGTAGGTGATAGAGCCATTCGTAAGCGCGTAATAATCACCAGATTTGTGCTTTTTGAGAAACTTATTGAACTGGAACAGTTCTCCATACCATTCCATTTCCGCAGGAATTACATCTCTTTCCAGAAGTGCCGCCATATTTTGGAGGGTGAGGCGGTTTTTCTTCTCCGCGATTGTTTCAATGAAAGTCCGCATAATTTCTTCGCGCGGTCTCTTCTCAATTTCATCGAATGCGCCCGCTTTGATGAGGTTTAGGGTTTGGAGCTTATTGGAAGGAACGGTTTCAAGAAATTGAGAGAGAGATGTAAAAGGACGATTTTTCATGATGGCTTCAATGAGGTCGGGAGAAATGCGGGCGATACCGCGCAAGCCATACATGATGCGGTTGTGTTCCGCGTCGGGAGTGAAAGTGTAGCCGGAGGTATTGATGTCGGGGGGGACGATGGTAATGCCGTTGGCTTGGAATTTGCCGATGGCAGAAGCGACACGACCGTAATCAACAGTTTTGATTTTCTTTTTCTTCTTGCCGCTACGGTCGGGAAGGTCTTCATATTCGTATTCTTCCCGCTCTTCGGGTTCATAGAGAGATACGATTTCTTCTTCTTCTTCTTCTTCTTCTGGATTTTCTTCTTCGTCATCTTGAAGCCCGCCACTATCAACAATAAGATTTGCGGTATTCCAATAAACAGGAGGAAAATTGATAGCTAAAACGATACTTTGAATGCCAACGAAGCTATATGGGAGGGAGTGATTGCGTTGATTGACAACTGACTATTTCTTAACAGCTATTATCCAAGAGCCACTTGGAGCTGCCATGCCTTTTCGTAGAGCGTATCAATAGTTCTACTACTTTCCGTCTAACCGGAAATAGTCGATACAGGACAGATTGGTATTCTACCCCACGAGATTTTACCCTCGTTAGCCGAATATTGCCTTATCTGGCTAGGATTTAGGCTTTATTTTATATTCGACCCCACCGATGAAGTGGAAAAACATGTAAGCACCATCACAATGCTAAATGAATAGGACATCTGCGGCTCGATAATACATTCCCAAACATAACGCGCGAAATTTTCTTTGCCTTTCATGTTATCAAAGATTTTCTGTTTTAGTTCAGGAATTTTAGCAAGTAGCTTTTTCGAGCAAATTTTTCGCGCCGCATTTCCTTCCGCTAGACTAAAATGTGCGATATTTTCATCCATTAAAACTCTCATGAGACTTTCTTGATATGGAGTAACGCCATAATCAACTTTAAGGTATGGTTCTAATAGTTTCTGTTGTTCTTTCGTAACGCCATAGCTATCCATTTCTTGATACCAGAGTTGAATATTGTTGCGGAAACGATAGTATTTATCAAGAGGACGCTCTTTTCCTTTTTCTGCCGTCAATCTCAATAGACCATTACAACATGTCATTTCTTCCGGTGAATGCGGTTTGATAAGGAGAGCAGTATCTAATCCCACTCCTGTGCTAAACTGAAAGATATTCAACACCTTATTGTTCCCCAAAGCATCCCAAATTCGTTCATCCTTTATATCAATTACAGAGGGGTGAAGATACTTTTCATATGCTTGGCGAAGAGTAAGGTCAGGAGAGATAAGGCCCGACTGTTGAAGAAGCTGAATGGTAATAGCAATGCGGTCGCACATATCTGTTACCAAAAAATCATACTTCAAATCGCCAGCCAGCTCCGATTTATGTAAGTCCATCTGCGTAGTGAGACTACCATCTGGCGCGCGCATAATAGCATTGGTATGCCAAGGCTCAACATCGTAAATGATTACACCAGAAGCATGTGTTCCTCGTTTATCAATAAGTCCTTCAATAGCGAACATAATTTCTTGAAGACGAGGATACCTCTTTACTTCTTCAATGAGAGTTGTATTAGGCATTCTTCCTTTCTCTTCATTTCCGTAGAAACAATCATGTAGAGACCACAAAAATCCGCGTTCTTGCTCGACGAGGGAAGTGAGATAAAGAGCTTCATCAATATCAATGCCTTCGGGATACATTTCTTCTCCAAACTCATTTTGCTGACGATAACCACGACAAGCGGTGAGAATAGCACTTTTAGTAGAAACCGTGCCAAAAGTAGCCACCTGTAAAACCGCAGTATCTTTTCCCCTTCTTTGACGAATAGCTTGTAAAATTTGTTTTCTTTTTGACGGAGAGGTATCTATATCCACGTCACCCAATTCTACTCGTTCTTTATTGAGATAACGCCATTCTGCTAATCCCCATTTTACAGGGTCAAGTTGCGTGATACCTAAACAATAGTTAGAGAGAAAACCAACTGCGCTTCCGCGTCCGGGGCCAACAATACTACCAACTTCCCAAAACATATCAATATACTGTTTGAGAGTATTATGGTAAGAAGTCATTGTAATACCGAGTTTTTGTGAGATAACATTTAGAATATCTGCTTCTTTCTCTATTCTATCCAAATGTTCTTCATCACAAATACCCTTTTCTTTTAGCCCCTTACAACATTCATTCGCCCAATAGCGGTCTTGTAGATTATCTCCATCCAAAAATTGGCGAACAGTTGGATGTCGCTCTTTGGAGAACTCTTCACACAATCCTTTCTCATAAAATGTGACCTTTTCTTGTGGGATAGACTGCGTATGATAAAGCTCATAAGTCCCTATCTTATCTCGAATTTCATTGCTGTTGCGATAGCACTGTTCTAGCTCTTCTTTTGAATAATAAGGAATAAGTTCTTCGACCTCTTCATTCGTCATAAGATAGGTATAAGAATAGAAATCATCCGTTTCGCGTAGACCGCGCTCATCTTTGGAAAGAAGGAAACTTTTATGGACGAAGCGGTCTTCTTTCGCATAATAATGAGCGTCTGTTCCTATAACAATCTTTATCTTATAATAGTTCGCCAGCTTACGAATGAGCTTATTATAAGCTACTTGGTCTTCACTCACATTAGGCGCAATTTCAAAATAAAAATCATCTCCAAATAATTGCTTGCAAAAAGCAACATATTCTTCAATTCGTTCATTTTGTTCTTGCGAAAAGGCATAGAACAATTCATTGCCGATACAGGCACTATCGCCGATAATGTGGCCGCGATATTCCTTCATAATATCTGCAAGTTCTTTCTTGGTAGTGGGAACGCGCCACATACCTCTATCCATGAAAGAATTATACCAAGAATTTGAACTCAAACGGCGCAAACCTTCATGCCCTTTCGTGTCCTTGGCAATAAGTAAGAAGTGAAAATATTTTTCAATTTTGTCTTTGTCGCGCGTATCGGTTAAGTAGATTTCATTACCCAAAGCCACCTTAAAATCTTCACTGATTTTTCCACTTTTCTTCAAGGCTTTTTCGGCTTCCAGCACATCCATCATATTGCCGACAAATTCATGGTCTGTAAATGCTATTCCACTATAACCTTTATTATAAGCAGTTAGCATCAATTTATCAGGCTTATTGATACTATCGATAAGTCGAATATTTGACCGGTCAGTGTGAGCGTGCGTTTCAAACCGCTTCACAGGGTTCTCCCCTCCCATCTTGTTTTCTCCATTCTACAACAAATCGAGAGGAAAGTAAAACACTTTCCTCTCTTTTTCTCCACTAGAAATCGAACTTATGCGCCTTTTCTTCTTCCTCATTACTGAATTGCCATTCATCAATAAAGACTTGAAGAGAACGCCGTCCATTCCATTCATTTACAGAAAAACTTCCTATGATGTCAATTTTCCGCAATCTATTTTCCATGAGCGCATCAATCATGTCCGTATCTCCAAAGCGCACATAATCCACGCCCTTATAAGAGATTTTCAAACAATTTTTCTTTTGCCCCATAATTTGGATAGCTCCAAGAGGCAAATTCTTTATCGCTACTTTTACCTCATCAACGCCATTGCCCCAAAGAGTTGTGGCGTTTCCAATAATCATACCTACGGAATAGATGGTGCTTTCAGTGGCATCAAATTCATAATCGCAAACACAAATATTGGTGAAATCTTCGGGGGAGAGCACTTGATTGGAATATTTGATGAAAGAAGAAAGAGATTGGAGGGGTAGTTCAAATCCGGCAGCGTTAGCATGCGAAAACCTTATAATTTCTTATAAGCCAGACTAGCTCTTACGCCGAAGCGCGTTCTCGTTTGGAATTGCGTTTCAATAGCAATTCTACTTCCCGCAGGAATAGTCGTTCCAGAAACAAAAATGTCTCCACGGTATTACCTTGCCTTTCTTGGTTTAGGCTTTCTTACCATCTTATTATGATTGACCGTTAGCCATAAACATGACCCCACTGAATAAGTGGAAAAGAACGATGGGCCATTCCCAACCCTTTACTGTCGCATAACCGGAATTCTCTAAAAACTCTTTAAAACTTGGTAAATGTTCGAATAGAGCGCTCGAACGCATAGAACCGCGTAAAACATCATCTCCGCCGCGCCGTCCTAAAATACAAGGATGACCGGTTTCACTTAATATCTTTTGCGCGCACAAACCGCTGATGGCTTGCGGGATTTCATCTTCTGGTTCAACCTCTACTACGATAATATTGTTTGCGTCAAGGTTATCTTTGGCAATTTTGAACCGCAAAATATTCATTGCGCGTTCTACCTGCCGTCCCTGTCTAGCCTTCACATTATCTGCTACGCGGGCAAATTGTTCGGCAATAGTTTCGGTATCGCCATCTCGGGCGCGTTGTTTGGTTGAAGGAACTTCACGTTCAGGGTCGGTAAATGCTAAAAACATCATTTCGTTTTCGGCAAGTGTGCCGACACGCGTGACCGCATTGATGGCTGGGCCGCAATAGAAAGCTACATCGATAGGAGAAAGACCGCGATAGGGTGGAACGCCTCTGCCTTTTAGTCTGTAATCAACAGAAGCCAATAGCGCCATCAATCCCTTATTCGTAATATGTTGTAATCCTTCCATAATGTAATAGCGGGTTTCCATACTACCCATCCACATTACATCACAAATGTTGCCAAAAGCCACTAAATCAAGGAACATCGGTGAGACTATGATATTGAGGTAGTCATCCATTACCATGAGAAATTTATAAACAATTCCCGCGCCGCAAAGCTCTTTATTCTCATAATTTGGTGATAGCTGGTTATTGATAACTATTGCGTGTGGAGACTGAAATACTTCTTCAAGTTCTCCGCTGTGATGGTCGAGTGCGCACACTTCCATGCCCCGTTCTACCAGCCTCTCCATTTCTTGTTTATCATAGGATGAACTGTCAGGACAAAGAATAAGGTCGAAATTTTGTTCTTCAAACCATTCTACGGTATCCGCAAGCCCGTGTCGCTTTCCTTCATGTAGCTTATATGATAGTCGCGCATTGGGATAAATGTGTTTGATGTAATTCCACAGTATCGCCGCGCTTGTAAAGCCGTCGCAATCACTATCTACGAGAATACAAATATTGCTATTTCTCTTCAAATGGCGTAGCACCATTTTTACGCCCGCTTCAATGTTTTCTAAATCATAAGGGGAAAGTTCTGCGCTACTATTGGGGCGGATGTAGGATTGCCAATCTGTTATTCCGCGTGCCTCCAATAGCTCACGCAAGCATTCAGCGGAGTTCTTTGTAAAATTGCCCCGCAATCTATATTTCATATAACATCATTCCTTTTTTACCGAACAAAAACTCGGTCTTTATATAATTGTCGAAAGACATCAATTCCCTTATCAATAGGAGCATCTTTTTTTTCAAGAAGATTATCGTGGTCCCAAATAAAAGACATTTTGGCCCTACTTTTGTATTTATCGCAAATATCATAAAGTTTTTGCCAATAATTACGACCTTCTTCACTAAAAGGGTCTGTATATTCTTTGTCTAATGCCACTACAATTTCATTTACGCCTAGTAATTGCGTCAATAGCGCTATGTGGTATTTATTTATTGACGAACCGCAACAAGCAACCGCCAAACTGTATTCACCATTATACACTTCATCCAACATTACGCTCTTTTCGCCCTCATACAAAATAGCACGCTTAAATTTAGTTATCGCCTCTTTGTGCTGATACAACCCATATAGCGAAAACATTAGTTGATGGTGATATTCTATGCCATTCCAATAGATGGGACGATATTTACCGAGAGCAATGTCCTCTTTTTCAAGAGCGCGACCTCGAATACCCACTAGACGGCCCCAATAATCGCGATGCGGGATAATGATTTTGTTTTCAAGAGACAGAAAAGAAATTTCAAATTTCCGCATAACTTCTGGCGTAATACCTTCTGCCAACCACAATGGATGAGGATAGTCAAGAAAACAGTCCAGCACCTTTTCATTGTAGGCGGGAAGTTGTATGATGCGGTTTTCTACTTGATAGCGTTCTGCCATAGAAACATAGCGTTTCGCGGGGGCGGGAGCCTCAACCAATTCTACGCCAACTTGAAGAATAAAACGCTTCACATAATCAATGGCTTCGCTCAACTCAATTTCTGTATCTGTATTGACAGCAACAAACTTTTGATAGAGCGTAAATATTGACATGTTTTCATTACATTCTGTGTAGCAATGGAACATTTTATTCTTTTCATAGAAATATAGCTTCATGGTAGAGGCTTCTTCAAGGGGGTTGTGGCAGATGGTAGGACAAATAAGACAATCACTTTTTTTCGCTATTTCGACAACGCCCAAACTTCGCAAGAAATCTTCTACAACATCCAGTGTAAGAGATGCTACAATCATTTGTGGAGTAATTTCATTCATAAGTGCTACCATGTCCGCGCGTGCGAATGATGTCATACTGCCACCACCTGCTCTTCCTTCTTGTTATCTAATGGTTCTTCTACAATGCCCTCTTTCCAATTTTTACAAATACATGTTTCTACGGTTTCATATACGGCAAAAGTTGAAGATTGAATAGGCTCATTATTGGCACGAGTAAGGAACAAATCCTTACGCTCGCCTGTGCCAAGGTCTATTTTACACCATATACGCACATTTTTATAGCGTCCGCGTCGATTTTTATATATGTCAATTACATGGGTCGGTTTTTCGCTTGCGGCTGGCGCAACAATGTTGCGGGCCAACGCTGCGCGAAGTAAGGGAGACATCGCTTCATATTCTTTATCATCTACAAGAGAGATGATGCAGCCAAGGTCGATTTTATCAGCTATTGACTTTGCCCCTCGCAAGCACGTCTCGTCTTTGAAGCCTTCGTTCCGCATACCGTCAGCATTTACCTGCGATGCGGTAAGTAGAAAAATATTGTAGTCTTTGGCAAGCTGTTTTAGCTGGGTTGCCATCATCAGCAGAACACTATCTTCTCTCACATTCTTGGAAAACTGCGCCATAAGGCTAGCAGAAATGAAAATGTAGTCCATCACGCAAACATCAATGCCTTCAACCGTAGCATATCTGCGGATAAGAGAAGACACATTATTGAGATTGGGGTCAGGAATTTCCTCCAAAAACATATATTCATGATAGTATTCCATAATTTTGATAGCAAAGTTGATGCGCTCTTTTTCGCCGAACTCATATTTGCCCGTCAAGATGTGCTCTTCATTTACACCCGATAGATAGGCTAAAATGACGGTTTGAACCTCATCTTTACCCATCTCGGTGGTGATAATAAGGGTCTTACGGGGCTTACGACGCACACCTCCTACCTCATCCACGATAAAATTCTCATAAGCATGCGAGTAGCGGATAGGATAGCACAGACGACATGCGTCAAAAAACATAAGACGGCTTTTACCGATATTGGAACGACCAGAGCGCAAATACATTTTTCCGGCGCGAGCACCACGACAGCAAGCCGAGAATATATCACCCTCCAATGCGGGACCAAATTCTGGCGATTGCTGTAATCCTTCGATAAGACTTACCAGACCTTTGGACGCGTCGCCATTTTGATGACGACCGTTCAAAAACCTTTCTCTTATCTTATTATAGTCTCCCTCTACATGATTGAGTATGTCTTCGATTGTAGAATTGTCGATGCGGTCAATCGCTTCACTTTCTTCTTTTGGTGTTTGGAAATCCACCTTATAATAGTAAGATACATCATACCCTTTATTATAAAGCTCAAACAAAAGCGCATATTTCTTGAACCTGTCATAAACTTGCGGGAAGTTGTCCTCATTTGCGAGGAAAACCGCATCTTTCATCAATTCCGGCCCTCTATTGCGCTGATATTCATTGAAGGCCATTTCCCTTTGTTGAATTTCCAACTCCACTTCACTCAATGTGATAGTGGTTGCTCCACGCGTATATAAATTCTGTATAGCCGAAAATACTATGCGCGTCCATCGTGTAGGAAAATCCGCAGGAATAATATCGTCGTATTCGGCGAGCAATATAGGGCGTTTGACAAGGCAACCCAAAACTTGAAGGGATAGGTTGTTGTCGTCTAATACCATCTATCAATCACTCCCTTCCTCCGCAAAGAGGTCATCCAGATTGATAGGGGCTTTCTTTCCATTTACAACATCTTGAACCGATACTTTTTCTTTTTTCAAAACGGCATCACTCTTTCGTTTTGCCACTTCGAGCAGCCATGTGTCTCTTTTAGTTTCTTCGCTCCATTTTCTTGCGCGCTCTACCGACCAAGGCGCGACGAGACCAATAGTTTCCTCAATAAATTTGCGCTTTTCGACGAAAAAGAGATAATCCAAAGTAAGGATGATGGTCTCATCATCATATCCATACTTTTCGCGCAACCGTTTGCGCTGTTTCCAAATGCGCGGCCCCGGAGCTTTCAAATTAAAAAGCTCGCATACATAGCGCGAGAAAGTCTCACGGGAGATGCGCTCCTGATAACATTTAGGGCAATAATAGCCGTCAATATAAAATACCATTTCCTGTTTATTAAGGCGCTTATGGCATGTTTTACAGACGGCAGACTTGCTTACATTTTTCAATTTCTAAACCTCCTTTTCTCCGCTATGATAACACAGATTATGTTGGAAGTAAAGTAAAGGGCATCCGCATAGCGAATGCCCGTTTTTTCGATTACATGATGTCTTTCATTTCATCAATAAACAGTTCTACAAGGTCAGCCTGTGAAGGCACGGCAGTGGAGAGCTTGAAATCTTCATTGCCAAATACCTTGCGTAGAATATCTTTGATGAGAATGAAGCGCTGTTCCTTTTCCTCATCAGTAGAAACAGCATCGAAGTAGCCTTCCCATAGTTCGCGGGCTTCTTTCATGATGTCTGCGAATGGACGCGCCACCATCTGCTTCTGTTCCTGATGCTCGACAACCACCGCGCCATCAAGGTTCTTCTGCTTCTCAATGGCATTGCTAATGGCTTCCACGAGTTCATGATAGCCAAAAGGAATGATGGGGTCGAGATAACGCCAGCGACTACCGGCAAAAACAGTGGGAGTTTGACGAGTATAAAGGTATCGAGTGGGATTACCTTCCTTGTCAAAATCGACACCAATATAGGCGATAAGGTCTGTCACCGCAGAACAAACCTGACTGATTTTCTTATTGCCAATGTCGGGCGTGACACTCATAATGGGGTTGCCCTCATTGTCGAGCTTATTAGTAGCCTTTTCTTTACTATGGGCTATCAAAATTAGGCCGAAAGAGAGCATCGTAATTTCCCGAAGAGTTTCTTGTAGTTCCTGCGCGACCATATTCCAGCCTTGGCCGTATGGAATTTCCTTAATATTGCCAACGCCTTCTCGCGCGCAAACAAACTTCTCAATCATCGGGATAAAAAGTGTAATAGTATCAAAAGTAATGGTATTATAGAGTTCTCGTGCCTTTGGGTCTCGTAGCTGTCGTAGAACGTCTTTTACATCCTTCCACTTCATAATGGGAATAACATTCACATTGTCGAGAGCGTGAGTGCCAATTTCACTACAAAGCAGGAGGTTCTTCTCAATTTGAGCGGCGAAACTTGTTTTACCAATTTTCAATCATGTTATCGCAAAGGCTTTTTATCCTCTGCTTCTAATGTTTTCACATTAGTTCAGCATATCTCTTCATCCTTTAAGGCAAGGATGCGCTGTCTCGTGGATAGTCTATCTTCAAAGCAGAACTATCGATGCGTTGCGGCTGGGCGGTGTTTCCACCGCCCTTCACCTCTGGTTCCCATTTTACAGGGTTCCAGCTTTTTACAGCGCGTTGCCTAACAAATTGCTTTGTTAGCGCCCAAACTTAATGGCGAGGCTCGCCGTATAGGAGAATATATTTCGCACTCAAATCCTTACTAATGACTGTCTTTTGAAGATTGAAAATATCAATACCTGCCATTACGTTCTACCTCCTACCTTACATTTCCCAAGCAGGACGCTTCTTCTGGGTAGGAGCAGCAGCAGCCTGTGCCGGAGCGGGCTTCTTCGCATTTAGCATAATCTGCTCCATACGCATCTTGCGCGCATTGTAGAGCTTTCTAATTTCATCCTCATCATAGCACATTTCTTCATCGAGAGCCTCATCATTACCACCAGTAACAATCAGCTCGCGGACGGTGCGGGGAGCAGTCTCGCCCGGAACGGCATCGCCCCAGCCACCAGTGCTAGTAGCAACTTCACGCACGCAAGAACGAATGCGGCCACGAATAAGGACGGTCATGCCAACATCCCAGTTGCGGGACACCCAATCAACCTTCTGCGGAGCCTCAACAAACATCTTGAAAACATCGAGACGCTCACCATACTGGACTACGCCAACAGTTAGAACCAGACGACCAGTCGGCTCACCTTCGGCATCCATTTCTTCTGCCTTATCAAAGATATAGCCTTCAACAACAAAAGTCGCATAAGGGCCATCCTCCGGAGGGTTGGAAACAGTAGAGGTGAAGCGAGTTTCAATGCGGGTAGAACTGGCAACACCGCTACCATCGCGCCGCGCATAGATATTTTCCGTCAGCTTGCCCGCATAGCGACCATTGCCAACCTTAATCCAACTTGCCTCATCATTCCCGTAATCAGCAACCGTCTTCATGTCCTTCGCACGCATAATGCCCTGATAGGCGGGGGTAATCTTGCCTTCGCTATCGAACTTCATCGCGAAAGCCTCATGCTGGATGTCGTTTCTATCGGTCACACCATCATAAGTCTGTTCGACGCGCGTCACATAACGCGCGGACACGTAGGGAAGACCCTTTTCCTTCGAATTGCCTTCACGGATTTCCATAGAAAGTAGCTTACCAACAAAATTTACTTCATTCTTGCAGGGATTAGTAATTTCACGCATAATTCAAATCATCCTTTTTCTTTATTTTAGTTTTCCTGTGTCTTGGCTTCTTCGGCCTTGGCTTTCTTTGCTTCGGCTCGCTTGGCGGCGATGTCAATTTTACGCTTCTCGTTCTGCGCGATTAGCGCCTCCATCGGGTCATAGGCTAGACCCTTTTCCGTCATGGTGTAATAGTGGTTTGTGTGATACTTGCCCTTGCGGGTTGCGGTTGGGGGAATATCTTCAACCACTTCTTCACGGGTTAGAGCGACAACACCCTTCCTACAAAGTCCATTAAGGACAGCATTCACGGCTACCATAGTCGTTTCGCCAAGTTCATTTACAATATCTCGCTTTGTCAGTTCTTCGCCATATCGTTCTTTCATAAGAGATAGAACTCGTTCAGTTGTAATAGATACTTTCGGCATAATACATTACTCCTTTCTTTGGAAATCGGTGAGTGATGTTTCACTCAACCTTACGAGAAATATTATAGAATAAGTTGTATGGAGTGTCAAATATTTGGGTGCGAGAAATTTTTGGTAATTCGCGCCAATTCTTTCATCATACCCGTATCATCCTTATTCTCCCAAAAATCCAGCTCTCGGCCTTCTACACTCTCTTTGAGAACAGGCATAATCATATCATATACTTCCAATGCCTGTTGATAGCGTTTCTGCTTATCATCAATAATCGAGCGACAAATTGTCATACCGATGAGAAGAGCGCGATAATCTTGGGGTGTAAGGGTGATGGTGTCTTCTAGGAGGCGGTCTCCCAGTTTCTCATAATCCGCGCGCATGCGTTGCGCGACATTGTAGCGTGCTGTATCACCGTTCTTATGATGTTCTTCCATTAGGGTTTCTGCGAAAATGCTAACACTTTCACAGACAACCTGAAAATACTGTTTCCAATCCTGTGTCATACAATTTTGGCTCCTTTTACATTCATTGAAGTTATGGTATAGGGACAGCTTGTCAGTTCGCCAGTTTCACTAGATATAACGACTTCGTTTTCTTTTAGCTTGATAGCTCGCACACCAGCCGCGGCGCGTCCGGTGGAAGAAATGGACGCGGCAGAAAAGCAAACATAATGGGTGGCGCTCCTTATGAGAACATAATCATCCATGCGCGTCAATATATGAACGCCAATAACACTATCGTCTTCTTTCAGTTTGATAGCAGTAATGGGCTTGCGACTACGCGTTTCCAAATACAGACCAGCGTCGCTTTTTTTCACCATTCCATTTTTTGTAGTAAATAGGATGGTGGAAAAGGGAGTAAGGCGAGAAGCGACGCAACAGAAAACAGGGTTCATAAATGGCACAATGATAGGCTCATTTTCTTTGCTTTCTGTAATTGGCATCGTGCCGAATGTGCCGTCTTTGGTAAAAATCAATAGTCTGTTTGCGCTGGTGGTTTCTATTTCTTCCACTACCCCCACGCCATTAGGCAGTTTTAGCGCACGTTTAGAATTGACACTCTTCCAAATATAAGTATGGTCGTCCAGCAAACAAACGGTGATAGGTTGTTCGGTAGGAGTTTCGGGTTCTTCTTCCTCTTCTTCGGGTTCTTCTTGCTCCAAAATTTGTGTGCGCCTATCATCGCCAAATTTATCAGCGACTTCACGCAACGCCTTTACCAGTTCTTCATCCAAATCTTTGGGGCTATTTATAAGCCCTCGGCACTTCCCTATTTCTCTTTGGATTTCCGCGAGTTCTTCACATAACTTGTCTGCGTCCATGCGGGTCAGCGAAGACAATTTCATTGCCAGAATGGCTTTGGTCTGTTCTTCATTGAATTGGAACCGCGCAATGAGACGCTCACTGGCAATGGCGGGACTATCGCTTGCTCTAATGATAGCCACAATTTCATCGATATGCGCGCAAGCCTGAATGAGGCCATTCAAAACATTTTCGCGCGACAATGCCCTATCGAGGTCAAATTGAATTTCCCTCTTTTTACACTCGCGAATGTGAGTGATGTAGGCCATAAGAGCATCACGCCAGCCGAAGACACGAGGAAAACAACCGTTATCCAACATCATCATATTTACCATAAATCGACTGGAAAGTGAAGTATCTTTGTAGAGCTTCTTCATCATTTTCTTTGGGTCGGCATTTTTAGAAAGATAAATGCGGATGTCAGCAGTTTTCTTTGTATAATCAATAACGCGTTCAATACCGTAATTTTCATCATTATCGGTAAGATTTTTTAGCTGGGTAAGCACCGTATTGGTATAAACACCATAGGGCAAACCTGTCGCTTTTATCATGCGTTCCTTGGGAAAATATTCCAGAACAGCTTTGAGAGCGATGGAGCCACCTTCACCCTTGCGAACACTATCTTTGGTTTCCTTCGCATTTGTAATAATACCGCCCGTGGCAAAGTCAGGAGCACAATAGATAGTATCAAAAGAAGCATTGGGATTATGAATAAGAGTGATGAGAGCATTATTGACTTCGCGCAAATTAAATTGTGGAACAGAAGTCGCAAACGAAACCGCAATACCCGTGCAACCATTGATTACATTCCAAAAACCAATCGAGGGAAAAACATATGGAATTAGTTCCGTATCATCATAATTCCAATAGTAAGCATCGCCGATTGCGTTCTTTTTTAGTCCCGCGAATAAATAATCCGCGAGCGCGGAGCTTCGCATTTCTACATATCGAGGGGCAGAATGGTCGTCTGGCGAACACTGCGTGCCATATGCGCCCTGCGCTTCTTCAAGAGGATAACGATAAGCAAAGGGTTTGGCCGCACGAATAAAGGTATCATACATAGACGCATCGCCAGAAACATAAGATTGTGCCATTGCGGCAGCAACAGACTTTTGCGCTTTTTGGAATTTGTTATCGTGCGTTAATTTGTTCGTGTATTGCGCGTAAAGGCCACGGCGCAAACCAATTTTTAAACCATCGCGCACATCCGCAATGGCACGCTCTTGCGCTACACTACCAGCGTAATCCAAAAAAGCATTTTGTAATGTCTCTTTCAAATCGGTTTGATATATCATAGCAATTCTCCTTTCTATCTATTGAGTTTGCTGAAATCTACATTATTGAATAGATATTCTTTTCTTTCTTTTACTTCTTTTCCCATCAGCATTTTAATAGTCTCATCCACATCTTCAAAATCTGTAAAAGTAAGAACCTCTAATCGTCGTTCATCTTTATTCATCATAGATGCTTCCATATCTTCTGCGGTCATTTCCCCTAATCCTTTTTGGCGACCTTGCACCCAATCTTTACGCGTCTTCTTCAATTCTACCAATTCTTTATCATTATACGCATAAATGCGCTTCTCTCCTTTTGTCAATCTATATAAGGGAGCACGCAACCAACAAAGTCTTCCTTCTTGAATAAAGTCAGGCATTAGCACCCAAAACAGCGTTGTAATCAAACACATGATACTTTTTCCATCTTCGTCTGCATCGACTGCTATTGCTACTTTACCATAGTTCAATCGTTTAGCATTGTATTTATCTTGGATACCACAACCCAGTGCTGTTATAATATCACTAACTTCTTGATTATTGAGACATTCATTTAGCGGATGTTTTAGTAAGTTTTTTACTTTTCCGCGGACAGCATAAAGTGCTTCCGTGTTTATATCTCTCGCGGGCATAAGACCCGCCAATGCCGAATCCATTACTTCTTATATTTCTATAAGACCTGACTATTTCTTCACATATGAATGTGTCTATCATTTCTATTCTCGTATCAATAGAGAACATACTCCTCGACAAAGAGGATAGTCGATACAGGGGTTCATTACAAAACAGTGGGTAAAGAAGGCACTCGGGCAGAAGTGCCTTAAATTATTCAACAATATTTTCTAACGGTAGAAGGACTACGATTGACAATCTCTCCAATTTTCGCATAAGATAATTTTTCTTTTTCACGCAATCTTCTCATCTGTGATATTTCTTCTTGGCTACAAGCTCTTTCTTGATTGTTCTTGCCATATTTCACATTTCCTCCTTTATTGGCTTTTGCTTGGGTCGCATGCCAAAGTTTATTTTCTTCCGTATAAACTTCCATCATAATATGCTTCCAAGTTTCGCCATTCCAAATTTTTCGTAATCCTCTTTGTGTAATAAAGTTTTTATACTTCTTATATACTTCACGAAAAGGAACATGATTATCATAAGCTGTCCGTATCTCTCGTACTGCCATTCCATTCAATAATGCTCGTCCATTTATTTCACCTTTATTACTTTCACCTCCAAGTGTCATATTGTATCCATTATAATAACTATTATAATGCTTTATCCAATATTTCTCTCGGTTTGAAAGCTGGTTATATTTACATAATTCTAAAACTTCCATATAAAAGTTTTCAACACCCAGTTCTCGCATTGCTGAATGAATATCAGTATTAGCATCTTGTCGAGAGGGACGCTTTGCTGCGTTTTTATGCGCCCACCAGCGCATGGAAATGTCTGTGCTCTGCCCCACATAGACTTTATCATTGATTGTATTTTTTATAATATAAATTCCGCACTGTTTCATCCATTATGGACCTCCCACGAGATTAGCCCTTTTGGCTTTCCTCGTTAGCCGATATATTATCGACCCCGCCTGATAAAGCGGAAAAATAGATAAGGGCAATTCATCTACCCTCGCAAATAATTAGCATCGAATCTTCGCCGTGCTTTTCACAATCTTTTAGTTTATCCGGCAATTTGATTTTCTTCTTACGATTTTCTTCGAAGGTCTTTTCATGCGCCAGCATCGCATTTCTTGTCTTTTCTGCCGCCGCATCTGCCTTTTCAACTTTCCGCAGATAATCCAAAATTTTATCGAATTCATCTTTCTTTCGCACCGCGAACTCCCTAATGGCATCGCTAAATGCTTTTTCAGTCAGCGGTTTCAATGGCAAATTATTTACGCGCTGCTTGGTCTGGTCGCTAAAAGACGCATTTGGCACTTTCGCATTTACCACATAGCACATGTTATGGCGAATAAAATCACCATCATACTCTTGTCCCGCCAAACTATTTACTGTTCGAGTAATACCAGTTTTTGCGCCCGTAAGACTTGTGCCGCCATTGACATTGTGGAGGCCATTTGTAAAGATGTAGGACATTTCGTTCTTGCTCCCCCACTGGAACGCAATTTCCACCTTATTACCCTCTTCATCTTCCGCGTTATAAAGATAGGGTTCGCTTTGGAGTGTAGATTTGACCTTCGTCTTGATGAAATCGGCTACGCCATTCTTTGAGAAATACACAACTTTCTCGTTGGTTGCCTTATCTTCCAGCACAAACTTCAAACCCTTATTGAGGTAGCTCCAATCACTACACATGTTTTTGATGTCCTGAAAATCGATATGAATTTCTTCCAACCTATAAACTTCCTGTGATGGCTTGAATTCGATGTATGTGCCGGTTCTTTCGGTCTTATTTGGCGTTATTTTGAAAGAAACCTTTTCGCCGTTTCGCAGTTGTAGTTCCGCACATTTGCCATCTCGGTAGCTTCGCGCAATAAAATATTCAGCAGATAGAGCTACGCCTTTACCACCTGTGCCGTTCTGGCCGATAACGGCATTTCCATAGGCTTTTGTCTGGAATTTGCCGCCTGTATGCGCACTCAAAAAAATCGCTTCCATTGCTTCTGTGCCATCTGCGCGTTTGCCAAAAGGAATGGAGCGACCAAAATCGCGGCAACTAAATACATTACCATCAAGAGTAATTTGAATTTCATTACCGTATCCAATCGAGAACTCATCAATCGAGTTGCTAATGATTTCCCGCACGCATTGTAGCACGCCCTGATTGTCAGCAGAACCCATATACATTTCAATACGGCGTTTGACCGCTTCGGTGAAGTTTAGGGTTTCGATAGCATTAGCATCGTATTTCTCCATACTCACATTACCTCCTTTTCATTTGTTCCAGTATCGTATCACAATTTGTGTAAAAAGTAAAATGGAAGGGGCGTGATGTGCCCCTTCCATGTTATCCAAGCTGTAAAAATGTAAGATTTTCTGCTATCCAATCCCATGCGGTTTTGAAACGTTCTGCGCGCCAACGATTTACTTCCGCAATGCGCTTCCAATACTCGTCTGTCAATACAACCCCATTTTTGTTGGGAAGCCACCCAACGTAAGTCTTTATATCATTATAACTATCCGGAAACCCATTCACACTGTCGCGCAATGCCTGAATAGTTGAGCGAATTTCTGCGTTCCACTTCTTCAACATCTGGCTATCTTCGCTCTCTGGCTCTTTGTCAATGTCTTCCCATTTGAAATCCACCACAGGAAAACAACTATTGATTTTTATGAAGTCTTCCAGTATATTGATAAGGTAAAGCGGCAAAATTTCAGCAATATTCGCTTTATCCCAACTACAATAACCTTTTGTCGCGCGCTCATACGCCCGCTTCATCATATACCAAATTTCTCCAAAAAATTCCAGAGGATGCCACAGATAGTAGCGCATGGGGTGAAGGAACTGGAAAACCGACAAACAATTTTCTTTTACCATGCTATTCCTCCGTAAAGGACATTGTATCTACACAGACAGAAAAAGCCTTTTCCAGATAGTCCTTGAAAAGCATTAGAGCCTCATCTACAATGATTTTACGGTCACGCGGAGTATCTTTAAGGTCGGCAAAACCAAGAATTTCAACATCATTGAAACCCAGAGCCTTTGCCTTTTCCTTCATAGCGGCAGGATTGCCGCACAGAAGAGCCGCGCTCTGCTTACGAGCACGCTCAAAACACTTCTTTGTCTTACCTGTTCCACGCTTACCCCTAATCATATACATACGGCTTTCTCTCCTTCAATAATTTCTTCCAATGTTCTTGGTGTATAGTCCATATAGGGCATACAAGCACCTACATTGATGAACTGGCCTCTGGCATCGCCTCTATTCTTACAGGTAGCACGAACCTCTTTGCGGAGTTTTTCGACAAAATCCCACTCTCGCGTATTATGAACGTGGCCGTAGAGCATATAGCAGTTTTCATTATATGCGCCCTTATGGAAGGGAATGGGGTAATGGCACATAATGACATGCTTTTGATTGTCCGTGATTTCCTTATAGGGCGTAATCTCCATCAATTTGGCCGCGTGGCACAGTTCCTTATTTACACTTTTGGGGTCGTGATTTCCCAGTATAAGAACTTTACTGCCGTTGAGAGCCCTCACAATCTCCATATATTCTACGGAACTTGGCTTACACCAAATCCAATCCCCCAAAATATATACAGTATCGGTATTGGAGACGGCATTATTCCATCTTTCAATAAGGGCGCTATTCATTTCTTCCACAGAGCCGAAAGGACGGTTATCGAACTTGATTACATTGGTATGGCTAACCAAAATGAGTATCTGCGATGTAGAAATTACTCATTTTATTTTATCTCACCTCTTTCTATACAAATGGCTTATGTTGCTCTGCCTGTTCTTTCTGGCGTTGAATAGCTTCTTCGCGAGCCTTCTTCTCTGCCTTGCGCTGTGCGTTCGCTGCTTTGACCTCATCAGGGTCTTCGATGGGGGTGGCTCGCATACTCTCCACATAGGCGCGGATAGCGGGGTCAGGAGTTTTCTTCACCACATAATGAGCGCGACAATCAGCAAATTCCGGCAGTTCTAGTGAATAACGCACAAGGAAACCTTCCTCCCCATACTCACGGATGTCGCGCGAGAAAGGACTATCGTAATCGGGTCGGTCATCCTTGTAGGCGCGCGCAAACTGATGGCGAGCCGTAATGTTGGGGCGCTGGCTCTTATTTACCCAATAGGAACCAGTAGCAATATTGTAAATCGTAACGTAATGAATTACACGCGGTTTCTTCTTTGGATGCACGATATTTTCTCCTTCCTATTACCAACTTGCCACATAAAATAGCTGATAACCAGCTTTCATCCAATCGTCATACATCGATAGCAGATAGCATAGCTGGCCGATTTTCTTAAAGCCATTAGCTTCCTCAATATAACCCGACATTTCCTCCGGAGAACGAGGATTACCATCATAGTCCAGAGGCTCCCAATCATACCAATAGTCAGGATGATGAACTTCAAAGTCGATGATGTTTTCCAGCATCTTCCTGTCTAGCAGAAGACCGCGCGGGCTTCCGCTCTCTTCTTGATGACCGATAAACTGATGGAGGTCATGGTTCTTGCGCCAATAGATGAGTTCAATGTCATTGCCTGTCAAAGGCGTGTCTGTGCGCTTTCGCGCGCAAATCCAAGCATCCAAGCCCATAGATTTCACTTCCTTTTGTTTTTATGGCTATATTTTATAACAGATTGTGTGGAAAGTAAAATAAAAAAGGAGAGGCCATTAGCCCGCCTCTCCATTCGTCGCATCTTCTACCTTTTCACCATCCGGCAGAGAAAACCAGCTATCATCAAGTTCGGCTGGGGTAGCGTCCTCCCAGCCCCAGTAGTCTCCTACTGTGCCATCCTTGCGTTCAATTCGCACAATTACATAGGCTTCGTCCCCCAGCATAATTACAGAGGGTTCCTCATCCGCAAACCTATACTCGTCGCTAATGCGGTATAGGATGTTGTGCGTGAAGTCTCGCTGGACGATGATACGACCCACGGTATAGGCGCGCACACCCAGCACAAGACCAATCACAATAACAAGACATAGAATAAGGGGAATGTATTTTTTCATGAATTTTCGACCTCCCGCCAAATTTTTTCACCTTCGAAACCGTATGTTCGCATAGGTTTCCAGTGCTTTCCATCATAGAGATAAGCAGAACATACAATGCGGTTGATGAGAGAACACTTTGCGCGGCCCGTTCCTTCCATCTTCTCCACTTTGTCATAGGTCTTACAAAGCTCTTCATAATCCGTATCATCCGCGCATTTTTTTACAATGGTAATTTCCCATTGGTCGATAGTAGAACCAAGAGGGCACTTCTCGCAAATTTCTTCGAAACTGTTATATTCATACATCTTTGAGATAGTCCTCCCGCTTCATGAGACTAAAAATGTATAATAGCACGCCCATGGCCTCATCCCTATCGATACCCTGCGAACGCGCAACCGCACTAATTATTTCCTCATAATCTGGATTGCGTTCTTTGGTTTCATCCATTAGCTGCTCTTTGATATAGTTCTGTAAATACAAACCGCGCGCATTGATACGATTATTGCGTAAGCGGAACTTCAAATACAAGGTCTTCAAATAATAAAAAATCCTATTCATAAAAGCGCCTATACACCTCCTTAATAAATTTATGCGTTTCTCTTTCAAATGTATCGATTGTGGCGGCATCTTGCGACTTTGCGATTGGTTCCCATTCCAGCTTTGCCACCACTTCGGCAGGGTCTTCTTCGGGTTCCCGCTGTAAAAAACGAATAGCCCGAGCCATGGAATTTTCTCCGCGCCATGTGTCAAATGTGAGTTTGCCATCTGCTTTGATTACATGCGTGGCAAAATCACACATCCAAACCGCACGTGCCCAATACTTGTAGCGATTTACAATATCCTGCTTTGCTTTATCACAATTTTGCCGCACTGTTCCTCGCATAGAAGTAAGAAAACTGTTCGCACAAGAACGTAGAATTGGTCCGCTTGCTACACGAACTTCGGCAAAATAGACATCACCTGCTCGGCCCCAAGAGGGTTGCCATTTGCGTTCAACAGAAAACGGCAATTCCCAAGCATCCTTCGAGCCGCGCAAAAGTCCATTATACCATTTCGAAAAAAGAAATGGAGTGAAATGTTCGTCTTTTTCTAAAACATTTTCACTTGGTAGCCCCGCAATCTCACGATAACTTGGAATATAGAGCATTTTATAGTCTTTGTCGCTGTCTGGTGTGTCAAGGCAGTAGTTTTGGCTACCATACAAAAAATTCCCCAGTAAAATCATGTCGTTTCCTCACAGTAGTTCATGATATTTTTCCCAATTAGTAATGTCAAAGAAAAAGTTGCGGTCTTCCTCATTCATAAGACTATTATTATCTACATAGTCATAAAGATGAAACCACCGTTCCATGGCTTCTCCTTCCTCTGTTGTATCGTCATATACGACGTAAGAAAGGGTTGTAGGCCATTCCTTCTCATTATCACTATTACACTTCTCCAAACTTTTCTGGACTGCGAGAAGAGCTTTTCTTGCGCTCTCATCAGCATTCTCAATGATGTCGCGGGTAGTATAGCCGTCATAGTGAATAGCAAACATAATTTTCTTCATCGCGCACACTCCTTTTTTTGACTGGTCCTATCCTATCATAGATTATGTAGAAAGTAAAAGATTATGGAAGCGCACCGACCATCAAATGAACTTGCGCTTCGGCTTCCTCATAGGACGTAAAATAATGATAGGTGGAGTTGCTGGTATCTTCCCAATCACGCTCTGGAAACTTTACATTTACGGGATTGCCCCATTCGAATTCTGTTGCCACTACTTCTCTAATACAATAGAGATTATCATTTATTACAAAGATTTTGCGGACATTTTTATTTTTATCAAATTTGTTATAACAATCCAATATAAAATAGGACATAATATCTCACCCTCAAAAAGCATAAGGAGAGCGCCCAGAAGAGCGCCCTCATATATTTCAATTAAGAATAGCATTCAAAAGAACACCAACTATCATCGCAAGACTTACCCCCTCAAATACAATGGGGCCAAGCACCAGTGAAACTCCGCCAATTCCCACCGATAGCACGGCACAAATTACCATAACCTTGGAGGTATCTTCATAAGAAATTTTACTCTTGATTAGCAGATTTAAGCCAGAGAAAGCAATCATGCCATAAGCAATCAAGCTAATGCCGCCAAACAATACAGAGGAAATGGAATTGAAAAAAGCCATTAGTGGCTGGAAGAATGAAGCAAGCACCATCATGATTGCGGCCACAGCAATCACATAACAGCTACCAACTCGACTTACTGCCGTGCAACTAATACTTTCGCCATAGCTGGTATTAGGTTGCTGACCGATAATTGTGCCAATGAAACTGGCTGCGCCATCGGCCCAAAGACTACGATGAAGTCCGGGGTTGATGGTGACATCTGTTCCGATAACGGCACTCAAACTTTTGTGGTCGCCAATATGTTCCAACATTAGAGCGGCGGAAGTAGCCACCCATATAACAATAATTTGAGGTAGCCAAGCCCAGTTGAATGAAGAAGGACTGGCAGTGAGGAAGGCGAAATTCGGCATGGAGAACAACTTGATATTCTCAAATGCTTTTAGATTTAGGAGATGGATACCAAACGGCTCCAAAATCAAACAAATGATATAGCCTACACCAAGGGCAATGAGGAAGGGAATAGTTTTGATGAAACCCTTCCCATAGCGAGCTATAAGAGCAGTGATAAACATGGTAATAAAACCAATGATAACACCAATAAGGCTATAAGCACCGCCTACCTGTAAATATGTGACGGAATATTTTGAAAGGTTGATACCAATTACCATGATAATACTACCAACCAAATAATCCGGCAACAGCTTATTTAGCCATGCGGTTCCGCTCTTTTTTACGCCCAATCCCACAAAGAAATACAGCAGAGCGGTAATGAAGCCACCCACCATTACGGCAAAAGTATTACCACCTGATAGCGCCAAAGTGGAAATAACGGCTGAAACAGTTCCTCCCGCATTCGACACAAACATGGGAATTTTAAACCCCGACAAAACCAGATACACTAATGTTCCAATTCCTGCTGCGGCCAAGCCACTGTCAAGGGGAGTGCCGCATACACTAGAAATAAGGAGTGTGGCGGTAAGAACAGCAATTACCTGTTGGAATGGATACAAAAGCCATTCCTTTGCCGTCTTTGGCTTATCTTTTATACCATAAATCAGCATTCGCCATAATCCTCCTTATCATATTCCTTCAAAATCTCAATCGCCTCTTCAATAGAGGAAACCATCACACCGCTCTGCTTGACAATGCCTGTCACGAAAAGGTTCTGGTAGCTATATTGCTGTTCGCCCAGTTCGGCAGCTCCACCCTTATCCTTTTCTTCGCTATGTGTTAGATAGCACTGGCGGTTATCCGTGCAAATACCAATAATGTGTTTATGTGCGCCGTTGCGGATTTTTTCGCTCATAATGCCAATTTCACAGGAACTACCTGCGGGAATAACATCGCCATCCATACATACCACTAGCACATCGGTGTTATGAAGACGTTCGCAATCACCATCTGTGATAATGCGGGAGCCCGCAAAGCGTTTCTTGCCTTCTGGGCCATTGAAATCTGCTTCCAGAGGATTATAGAGGTCAATAGAGGGGATGGCAGCGCGAATGCGCGCCGCCCAATCTGTATTTCGATAAACATCGCCAGCATAGAAAATGCTACCTGCTAAATATACTCGCATACATTTCATCCTTTTTTTCGATAATGGTATTTTACGGGGTTTTGAACCGCATAGGGTTCTACTTCAATCATTGGCTGCGGACGGAAATAAAGAATATTATTATCCAAATCCCAATTCCATTCCACAGAATAGAAAGAATTATTATTTACCTTCCAAATTCCTCGGCAGGTCAAGGTTCGAACAATGATGCCTTCACTATTTTCCTTATAAGACACTTCCCCATCATCGCGCTGCTGAAAACGGAAGTCATCATTTTCACGCTCTTCATTATGCGGGTCAAGGGCAAGACGCATGATTTCTTCGCGAGGAAGTTCCTTCTTTAAGACCGCGCATTCAACCAATTCATCCGCAGTTAGAGGTGGCTTATGTTCTTTTTCGAGAGCGGGGTCAATTCTAATATACTCATTGCTATGGACAACGCGAGTATATTCATAAGGATAGGCACGAACGGCAACCTGCGCCGGATATTCGTTTTCTTCCTCATCACCCCTCACCTTATATTCAAGCATGTAGAAATCCTTATCCATAATCAAAAAATAAGCAAAATACGTTCTAGTGCCGTCCCTATTAGGCATGGGCTTGGTAGATAAAGCTCTACGGCAAACATAGGAACCGAAATAGGGCTTGTAATATCCGCCGCAAAGATGACGAACAGTTTCTTCGGTAAGTAGCTTACCTGCCATTATATCTTCGGCAATAAGGCGAAGTTCTTCTTCCTTGTTCTTATTCATGTTTTTCCTCCCAATAGGTCTCTACAACGGTGCGGGTTTTTGGCTCAACCTCAACCGCAACCTGCTCTTCGTATTCATTATCTTGAAGTTCCGTCAATCCCCTATCATACCAGACACGGAAAAAACGTTCATTATTTACCTTGAAAATGACTTCTACTCTACTATACCATCTGCGAGCTTCATCTTCCTCTTCTTCGACATAGACCAGATTAGGGTCAGCAAGAAAATCCCGATAAACCAGACGACGAATTTCATGCTCTGGAATGGGCTTACCTTCAAGCATACAATCAATAAGCTGGGAAACAGTAAAATCTTCCATTAGATATTCTCCTTTGCCATATAATAAATTTCAAAAGTTTCTTCTGGCAGAGGTTTCCCCTCTACCATAGCTCTCACAACTTCTTCCGCATTCATAATCACAGTCCCAGACACTCGTTCTTTACCAGTTCAATTTCATAATAGTCTGCGATGCGATATGTGTCATCAACATCGCCATCCTGTCGCTCTTCCTTATACACAATTTTCTTTATCCCAGCACTGCCAAGAGCGGCCATACATGAGGGACAGCACAGTTTTGTCATGTAAGCCGTTCCACCATAGATGTCGCTACCTCGCGCATTCGTAAGACAAGAAATGGGAGCATGAGGCGTAACCACCAAATCCGGAGTTAGTTCTTCCTGACGATTATAGTAAAGAAAATTATCCTTTACTATAACACAAATTTTCTTCTGGCTCATAAAAACCACCTTCGTAAGGCTTATTTGCCCGTTTATTGTAAAATAAATCACGTGAAAAGTAAAGTGTTTCTATTGAGGTAGTGAATTGTAAAAGCGTTTCCACCTTTCTAACCCCCATTCGTAAGTAAAATCGGCAAACGATTTGCCGCGATTGTTGTAAAGCCAGTAGAGATAGGGAAAGAGATAGCGAAGAGAAAGTTTTTGAACCTCATACGCATAAGCGGCACGGTTAGGGCAATCTAATGCTTCCAATTTGCTGGCTTCTTCATTGGCCCTCTTCGCCACTTCCTGCAACTTTTTTTCAATTTTCTCTACACTTTCTCTATACTGCGGAAAATAACCCAAGAATTCTTCTTTATCACCAAAGAGCACCAAATTTAGAAGGTCGGGTCTCCCATTATTTTCTTGGTAGTGAAGTTCGAAATAGCGCGGATTTTTCACCTTAATACGATGCCAATTATTATCACGCACTACAAAGCCCTCTTCTTGCGGCGAAAGTCTATTTGCCGCCTCAATGACTTCATCCACGCTGCTATAATAATATTCGCGCACATTGTCAATACGGCTATCGGGCAGATAGAATTCCTCATAGGTAGTATTATCTCGCTCTCCAAGATAGTAGAGGTGATAACCGTTGTATTGAATGACAATGGGGTTATCTTGGGTTGCTAATTCATACATGTAGGTGCGCGCCGTATTGAGAGTAGCAATGAAATCTTCCCACGAAAGATTATAAGTAGCCAGCGCTTTCTTCACTAACGCAAAAAAACTTTTACCGTCTGCGAATTTGGTTGTGCGCGCATCGATTGTGCCGCTGGAAGCAATTCTCCACTCATTCTTCCAGTAATATAAGCGACAAAGGCTTCCATCTACTTTCTCATAACAATGGAAGGGTGGGGTGATAGTAGCCGCCCAAGTGGTCTGCTGGTAATTGTAGAAGCGATTGAACGCATAACATACTACATCCCAGTTATTACGCTCCAAGATAATACCCCTACATTCATTGACGATAGGATTGCCACAATCACTTACTCCCTGCACGTATTTGAGAAGAACCAAGTCATCCAACTCTTTGATAATAAGGGAGTAGGGGGGATTGCGGAGACTGTAAAGATTGTTGCCAGCTCGCAGATAACGTTGAATTTCAAGTTCCATATTACCACCTCCACTTCTGCTTTATATAATCATAAATGATGGTAATAACAACTACGACTGTCATAAAGATAGCTAAAATGTCAATAACTTTCTCCATGTTCCATCTCCTTTCTTGTGGTGGAATTGTATCATAAGTTGTGTGAAAAGTAAAATAAAAAGAAAAGGGAGCCATATGGCTCCCATACATTACCTTGGCGGAATAATTTTATCACAAAGACGAGGAACAGGGCCTCGTTCGCTCTTTACCAATTCAACAGCTCCAAATAGCGGGTCTCCCGCAAGCGCATTTATCATCTTATACATTCCCATCATCTTGTGGGAAGCAAAATCACACTGCTTGCCATCGCCGCAGAAAATAATTTCACTCGTTTCTTCAATACGGCTCATAAGAAGTGTAATGTGCTGGGGGGTGAGATTTTCTGCTTCATCTACCAAACAAATAACGCCGTCGCCCTGCGCGGAACCGCCCAAGCTACGTCCTCGCATATGTGAAATTGGAAAAGTTTCAATTACATCTTGCTCTTCAAGCTGTGTCATCATCTCATCGCCACCCACATGGTCGGCAATACTTCTGTTCCAGATTGACATTTTTTCTTGAAGAGACCCCGGCAAAAAACCAATGTCCTTGGAATTCGCGGTAATAATTGAATTTCTTACAAATACAATTTTTCGATAAGCACCGCTATACACTTTGCCAAGGGCATATGTAAGCGCAAGTAGCGTTTTACCGCTGCCCCAAGAAGAGAACAGCACCTTGACTTTTATATTTTGATTTTGTAGCATATCGAATGCCATTTTTTGTTCGATATTGCGCGGTTTGAGAACTTCTTGTGTATAGGGATTTTTCATTTCTTTATACTTCAACTTCTCATACCGCTCCCCGCTCCACCTCAAAATATCTTTTAGCTCACCGTTCTCCCAAATCTTACAATACTCATTTGTGATAGCACCCAGTGTATTTTTTTCTGGTTCGCCATACAGAAGCGCCATTTCCTCTTCCGTGGGATAAAAATCCCGCCATCCCTTCCAAGGCTCTTGCGGCTTTTCTTCATTCTCCACATATGTGGCCGTCATCCCAAGCGTATGTGCCATACCATATTGAATAGCATCAGCGGTTAGGAAGGTAATAGTGGGGTCTTCGCGCCAAAGCGCGTAAGCCGACAACAGAATACGGCTATCAAGATTGTCGGGGAGGAAACCAAATTTCTTGCGCCATTTTTCCAACTCTTTCTCACTTATATTTACACAGATAAAAGAAAGCGGTTCCGCAATATAGAGGCGAATGATGGAACGGGCTTTTGCTTTTAGTTTTTCATCCTTACCGTGGAACTTAATGTCTTCCAACTCGCGAAGTGAATAGGAAGAAAAGCAGACGGGGCTTTCCGTAGAAAACCCCTCATACATCAATAGAGCAGAGGTATCAAGAAAAAGCATATCTATTCTCCCTCCCGTCAATCACATAATCCACCACGCCATAGTTCTTCATGTCTTTGGCATTCATATACCACTGTTTGCGCTTGTGAGCGTCATATTCCGCTTCCGTAATTGTAGTGTTATTGATGATGTAAGAACGAACATCTTCATCAACGCTTTCAAGCCAATTCATGGTATCGCGGGTGCTTCCTGTTTCGCCAGAAAGTGCTAATTCGCCATCATGAAGAAGCGAAAAAGAATGCTTATAGCAATACTTCTTTACATTGGGATTATGTGCGCCCGCACAGGCGATGATGAAGCCCATAGAAAGCGCAATGTTGGTGATAACGATATTTAGCGGCTTGGAATAGCCGTCAATAATGTCGCATAGGAAAAAACCGTGTAGAAGCGAACCGCCCACCGTAGAAATAATGAGCGTAACGGGTTCTTTGCTATCGTCCTTTTCAAATTCGATAAGCGGCATTGCGACTTTTTCAAGAATATCTTCACCAATTTCCGCATTCAAAATAATTGTGCGGTGCTTCCAAAGAGACTTCAAATAGACATAGTTGGAAATGCTGGCCTGTTCGGCTTCGCTATACATACTATCGAGAAGGGTGTCAAGGGAAACTTCTTCTTTATTGTATTTCATGTCTGCGATTATCCTCCAATAATTTTTTCCAGCGTGCAATCTTCGGGAGAGATGTCTTCCGCGCGCAAGCACTTGAAGACCGGATGTCGCACACTGACTTGGGCCTTCCCGTTTTTATCGGGAATGATGGTAATTTCCATACCGCTGATGGATAACGGCATTTTATCGTAAAGGGCATAATGGGTGCTTATGTCTTGTTTTAAATCATCAGTTAGACCTGCCACGCTACAAAGTGGATAAATGTTGCCCTGATTATCATATACCCCCACATTGATGGCCCCACACCATTTATAGAACCAATTTTTGGAAACAGGCGTAAGATGACGTGTGCCATTTTGGTATTCGCCAAAAAATGTTCCTTGGAGACGCTCATTTGTTCTCTCATCATACCAATACTGCCATTCGCCCATTTCTTTCCCCGTATATTCTTTGGTGGGAGGAACCGTCCCTATAATAAAGCAGTCGATGGTGGCTGAAAGGTCGGCAGTTGCCACTTTTCTCTTTACTTTTATACTCGACCACGCACTGGCGCGTTTATCGAATTCATACCGCAACTCTTTGTTGGAGAGAACAACCCCCTCTCCCCCTCGCGCCAGAATAGCATCCAATTCCGCAAAAAAATTATCTGGCGTAGCGGTTTTATAGATAGCACCGCGCACAAGCGGATTGCCGATGCGGGCAACCACCTTCTCAATATAAGAAATGCGCGTAGAAAGAGGTTTATCCTGTAATTCCATGCCCTCATAGCACAGGACATCAAATACATACCACTTCAAGGGATTTTTCTTTTGCCGTTTGATGGCTTTGTCTGGAAGACTTCGTAGAACTGACCCCACATCTCTATCTACGCCGCCATCGACATACACTTCTCCCACGATGACAGTAGTTTTGTCAAAAGCTTTTGTTACATCGTCCCACCATAGCACCTTATCCTGTATCTCACCAAATGTATCGGTTTTTACAGAAATGCCGCGAGTTTGGAGAATGGGGTCGGGTTCTCCTACGATTGCGCGCGAAAGATTGCCATCAATTTTTTCCGCATACACATAGTCCCCACTTGCGACGATTGCTTGAAGGCGCGTATCAAATTTTTCTGGCTCCATGCTGGCTGGTGCGGCCCAATACTTCATGGGGGTGAGGCCCCTGTAATTTGTCATAACACCCCTCCCATTACAGAGCCGCAACCCTATCCAGAATTGCGTCCGCGCTATTTTCAAGGTCGCGCAATGTTCTGTTTATAATGTAATCGTCATAACCGTAGTAATTATCCAAGGCTGTTTCACTTTCATGATGTAGTTGTTCTGGTGTCATAAAAGGATTGTAATAGTCGGTATCATCGGGGTTTTTACGAACGATACGGACAAGATAATCATCAGTGGGGAAATATCTATCCACCACATCAATTTCATTGGGGAACCGCACATCCGGAATACAAGCAATATCGAATTCATCTTTACACGCATATAAATAACGCGCCACAACCTCCGCCCAATAATCGGGGTCGGCATTTCGCACAATATCTGTGCCTAGTGTTTGTAGAATTTGACGCTCTTCGGGCTTGGTTTTATCGCCTGTGTAGCCAAAATGCGCTCGCGCAAAATATTTTACAAGGTCGGCAAAGTGGATAATGACGCAACGCAAACCGCGCGCTCTCGCCTTTTCATCCATGAAATAGGCTAATTGGTCTTTGCCGCTCTGGGATTTGCCGGAAATTAGAATAACTTTCATTCATTTTCCCCCTCGGTTCGCCGCACTGCCAGACAAAAGCTAACAAAATCTTTTTCTTCTTCTGTCAGTCGCTTTGTAAATTCCATTAGCAGTTCAAGGGAATGCCGCAAATCACCACGCATCATAAGAACCATATCTACATAGTTGGAAAGATGGCGCTTACGTTCGGGGGAGATGCCCGCAAAAATTTCAACCATTAGACTTCACCCCTTTCTTTTGCGCCTGTTCTTTGACCGCCTCACCCAACAGCCGAAAGAATTCCTTTGTCTCTTCTTCTGTCAATTCCACATTCACATGTGGCTTGGGCGGCTCCATATTTTTATATTCCAGTTCATAGATATAGTAATGCGGAATTTCAGTAATGGGGTCATAAGTTTGCTCTGCTAGCATTTCATCGGTAGCCAAATCACGAATAAAGCAGTGCTTTACATCCTTTTCATTTTTACCCGCATCACTATCGACTTTGATTTTATCTTTTTTGAGGCGCTTCCAAAAATCCATATAATCTTCGCGTTCTACCTCATAGACTTCTTGCCTAAATTCTCTCAATTCCCACTCGACCTCCTTTGTGCCAAGCCATATTTGCCAGCTTTTCGGCTTTTCCTTTTTCCTCTCTACTTGATTGCCTTGTGTCAAAAATTATATTCTTTTTATTTGTGGCCGCAAGTATAGCACTGAATTCCGGAGAAATCCAATTTCCCTCTGTTACGCTTTCACGCCACTGATTTTCCAATTTTTTGAATTCAGTGTGAATAGTAGTGTAGGCAAAACTCTTTGTATGGCGCAAACATTCCTTCAAAACTGCTATTGCTAAACCATCATTACGTGGCACATCATCGCCTAATCCATACTCAAAGATTTTTTCGCCGCATAAAAAAACCTCACCATAACACCCCGTATAGTGTTTTTTACCTTCTTGAATGCGAACAATCGTAAGATTGATGTCATAATAGACAGGGGGTTTTTCTATGTCTGGTTCAGGTTCCGGCGCATTCTTTCGTGCGAGCAATTCCAACATACAATGCTTGTGGAGGTCTTTGATAATTTGAAAATCCCGCTTATCAATTATCATCAAATCTTTACTGTTTCTCCGCATATAATTGATGATACGGGGTTTGAGAGAAAGCAAATAGTTTATGATGTAGTGCGGTAATTCTTCGTATCCTTCCGCATAGCCGACTTCATAATCCATATCCCAGCCCATTTTCTTTACCTTATAATAATAGGCTATATAGAAACAGTCTGTAAAGAATATGAGATGGTCGTTCTCTTCATCATATTCATCTTGAATTTGAAGAAGGGCATTATAGACTGCCATCGCGCTCAAATAAGCGATTGGAGTATTTTTATTATAATTTTCCCACTCATAAAGCAATTTATCATCTTTATAAATACGATATATCGAGTAGCCATCTTTTGCGTTCGTCAGGGCTGCGCCTTTTGTGTATATTCGCCATTCCAAGCTATAAAGCGCCTCCTTTCTTTTTATTATAGCTCATTCTATAACAAACTGTGTAGAAAGTAAAGTAAAAAGAAAAGGAGGAAGCATTACGCTTCCTCCGCATCATTTTTTCCACCCGAAAGGATGGAAGTAAGTTTGACAATGGCGTCTTTGGCATATTGCACAATAGAGGTGATGAAGAGAGTGGCAATCGCGGCTACGCTAATGCCGTCCAGAATGGTGCTTTCTACGGTGATACCGCCAGCTTCAAGGGCAGAAGGTAGTAGGGAGACAACGGCTGTTAGAAGGACGGTAGCAAGAGCAATGATACCGGCCTTGGCTGCGCCATTACCGAGCTTTCGCCAAGAGAAACTTTCCTTGATGGAAGTGAGGCTACGGAAAATACCGAGGACAGTATTTGCGCCCCAAGTGAAGATATACATTGCCAGAAGAAAACCAATGAATTGTAGGTTGTGTAGAAGTAGGTCAAACATAATATCAACTCCCTTATATTAGGATAATAAACGGTCGGCTTCTTGTTGAAGAATGCCGATGAAACCAGTGGCAAGCGTGACTTTTATACGAATTTGTTGTTCTACCGCTTTCGCGGCTTGGTTCCAATCATTTTCTGTTAAAGGTCTGCGCGGCGAAAAAGGTGCGCTATTGGCCGTATTCGTAATATAAACTCGTGTAGCGTAGTTAGAGTTCCCTAACTCCCCCAAATTCTCAATCAAATCTAATTCATATTTGTAGAATTGAAGACAATGTTCGAGCACAACGGATAGCGGCACAACCTGTGAAGCGCCAAAAGTGAAAAGATGAATTTGTTGCACTTCGCTCACCGAAATTTCTTGTAGAGCCTGTGTGCGTGTGCGGTCGGCAATAGAGATGTAGCCATCAAACATCAGCATAGAACAAAAAGAAGCCAAATATTCTTCCAACTTTGTCTTATATTTTGCTCCCATCATTTCTTCGCCGCAGTTGAGTATAGCCATTTCCAACTGATTGATTGTCATGGTATTGTTTGCGCCATTATAAGCATCTAATATTTGTTTGATTTTCTTTAAAATATCTTCAAGATTAGGGCCTAAACTGCCTCCTTTAAATTCGCCATTCTTATGGCCGGAAGCTATGCGGTCGCTAAACTTATCGCTATTTTCTATAAGAAACAGCTTATTGTTGAGAAGCTGATTTTGTCGCTTTAATTTTTCCATAACCTTATTCAGTTGCGCGATGGTCTTTTGTGTATCTTGAAATCTTTTCTCTCCATATTCCGCAGTATTGGTGCTTTTTAGTCCTTCCGCATATTGTTTGAGAATATCTTGAACTGCCTGATAAACTTCATCTTGTTTTTCTGGTATTACCTGTATTTGAGTTGTATAGATGCTATCAGGTTTAGCATTAGACAAGCCCGTATGTTGTGCTATGAGACCCGCACTGTATGCGCGAATAACACTATTGATTTCGTGCTGTGTATATTGCGGAACCACCTTTACTTTTTGCACCTTCATAGAACGACCAATTTTTGTGAAAAGTTTTTCAAAATCTCGTGCTTCTAAAAATCTCTTTTCATCTGCCCGCAACTTATTAGACTTCCTATGTTTTTCAGCATTGAAAAATGCTATTTTCTCATCTCGAAGAATATGACGCATAGCATTTGCGCCTTTGGTATCTAACAAATCATCGATATATTTTATCATATCCATATTGTGAAGAGCATCAAGACGAGAAATGGTGTGGGTAGAAATTGCTTTCCCTTGTGCCTTTTCTTTTTCACGAGCCTCCAAACGCATTGCGGAAACTTCTGCTTCTATGCGTTGTAGGGCTTGTTCCCCAACAACTTCAACAGCTTTGTCTAATAAATTTACGTCAATAACTAGTCCTTCTTCTTTTCTCCATTGTAGAAGTTTGCTACCTACTGTATTGTAAATAATGTTTAGTAGCTCTTGATTGAAAGTAGAGACTTTCGATTTCCTAGTAATACCATAGTAGCTTTCTAAAAAACTTCGCAGTCGTGTATTGGCTTCCGTAGTAGCAGTGCGATAGTAGGTGCTAGATTGCTGGAATTCTTGCGGGTTAGCATTTCTGCTAATGTCCTCCATATTCATAATATAATTACGAACATAGTCCTGCATCATCATGTTTTCACCCAAAATTGCGTTATATTGCCCTACAAAATCAACCCAATTTCCCTCATTCGCTAAATCTTTAAGTTTTGTGGGAATATCTTGGTTGCCGCGCATCCATTGAAGAAAAGAAGTTTCTTTTTCTCTTTCAGTTGCAATAATGTTTTCCAGCATAGGAATATACTGTTCGTTGGACGTTACGCGATATTGCGGTTTTCCAGCACTATCCAAAGCAAACAAACCTTGACTAGCCGCATCAATAGCTATATCTACACCAGAATTGGGGTCACCTATTCCTTTGGAGGCCAAATCAGTGAAGAAGACATAAGGTTTTCCTAAAAGAGTGGTTTTAGGGTCCCAATCACCCGACCAGAACCAACCATTCCAAAAAGGGTCATTTCTTCTTTTTCCCGCCATTACTTCTCCCAGCCCCTACGATTATAGTAATCTACAACAAAATCATGTTCGTCATGAACGTGTGAATTACCACCTAACCTTGTGTATTTGTCGTAGTCCTCTTCAAACTGGGTGAATTGCTGGCTGCTGATTTTTTCTCCTTTGCGCGCAAAACGACCGATACGAAATATTTCATCCCTCAACCTATCCTTTTCATTCGTATCTATCTTTTTGTCAAGTGAGGCCACATGAGCGGAGAGATTTTGAACTTTGATAGATGTAGTTTCTATTTTTTCACACAACTTCTTTTCAAGTTCTTTAAGCGCCGTAGCTATCATGTCTGTGCGCGAAACTTTCTTTAAAAAATACTTGCGTAAAGGTTTTACGATGGTTATAATAGCCGTCATAATACCTGCTACGGATACCAATAGTCCAGATATGAGAGATAAAATAGAACCGATACCTTCCATACGCATTACCTCCTTCGATTTTGTAGAAATCACAGCGTGATTTCCCCACTAATAGAGAGAGTAATGTAAGGAAAAAGCGCGTATAATACGCGCTTTCAAGTGATGATGTGCGGGATAGGGGTGGCGGCGAGTTCTAATAGAGCTAATCGCTTCGTCCAATGTGCGCCCGCATCAATATTTATTTTCGCTATTGTGCCATCTTGATTATGCCATACCTTGTAAGAGGTTGGGTCATCTGGATTTGTAATGACAGGGGTGTGGCCGAACACCAATATGCGATTTGGTTTCCACGGCTTATCGAAATGAGCACGGTTCCAAATCATATTAGCGGGAGCAAGAGTGGAGTTATCCCATTCTTCTATCGAGCAACCACTATGGCACATATCGTATTGGTTGTAAGAGGCCCGTAAAGGCAGTTCTCGCAACTTTTTCCAAAGCCCTTGGATAGCTCTGGGATTGCGTAACCAAGCCATAAAAGTGGGTGTTCCGCCATTTACAGCATACAATGGGAAAGCCCAGCTCATAGCATCGTTAGGATGTTCTTGTAGCTCTTTGAGAAGGAAGCGTTTTTGGTCCTCATCCCATTCACTAAAATGTTCCAAGGTGTCAAGGAAAAGTTCTTCATGATTGCCGCGCAAAAGTGTAAAGCGAGGGTCAAACAATATATTGCAAAGAATTTTATAACCCTCTTCACCCCTATCCACAACATCTCCAAGACAATAGCAGTGCCAACCTTCGTCATTGGCAATAGCTTCCATCACTTCAATAGCTTTTATATACAAATCCCACTCGCCATGTAGGTCGCTAATACAAAATACTTTCACAGAAGCATCACCCCAGTTAGAATAATAAGAAGGAAACCAGACATAATGAGAAAGGAAAGCGCAAGTAATGCTTTGCCGCATTGAAAATTATGCGGTCGCGTAAATATAAGAGCTAGGAGACCGCATACCACCATACAAATGGCTAGCGCAATACAAATAATAGCGAGCATGATATTAAGGTTCCTCCTTTTTTGTCGTTTCTACGTCTGCCTCATGGAGCAGTTGAAGCAAGTGCCAAAGTTCCGCGCCAAAGCGCTTTACACCTTTTTCCTCTGTTAGTTGGAAGGGCTCCATATGGTAGCACACCAGTTGCGTCATAAGGATGTCCCTATAAGCCACCATTACTTCATATGCCCCTACGCTCGCATGCCCGTAATAATGGGCTACGCCCGTATTATCAAAGGTCTGGGTTAGGGGCTTACCAATGTCATGCCATTGTGCGGCCCGTAGAAGCGCATTGTAATGAGCGGGAGGAATGGTGGGGTCATAGAAGGCTTTCTGTTTTACAAGCGCGCAAACACGGTCTATATGCGTTTGGAGGGTATCGTGATGGTGCGGGTTCATCTGGTCGAAAGGTTCCGCAGGATAGCAAAGTGGAGTGATGGGTAAGGCCGCAGACACCATTTCAATGGAGCGGAAACCCTCACTTTCACACGGCATTTGAAAGCGCGCACGACAAGCATACAAAACTTCCACAGGAACATGACGTTCCCGCTTTTCATTCCATTCTAATACAGTGCGAAAAGGCGTAGCCATGATGATGGCTTTCGCGGTTGCATGGTATCGCCGTACCATATCGAGAAGAGGACGACGAGATTTCATAGTGAGATTGGTAGCATCTACCACTACATCTTCACCATGCGCGAGAGCCATTTGAACGCGGGCGTGGAGAATTTGGAAAAGTTCGCGATTGTGGCGCTGGTCGTTTTCATCGCCGTATAGTTCTGCCCGCAGAGCATCACTAGATATGATGGTGGTATTGAGGTATCGGCGGGCGTAGGTAGATTTGCCGCTGGCAGGAAGACCTACAAGAAGAGTAATGGTAGGCATAAGGAAGCTCCTTTCGTTGGTTTTGTCGGCTGTATTGTAGAATAGGTTGTGTGGAGAGTAAAACACTTTACTCCCCTTTTTCTTCAAGCATGGCAAGAAAATCTTCATCTGTTGGAATAAAGGGTTGCCATTCACCTGTAATGCGATAGACAATTTGTTGCTTACCATTCTTTTCTAACACTTTACGATTTTTTTCCACTTCATAACCAATTTCAGGAAGGAAATCTTTGAGACGGTTCCATGTCATTAGCTCAAATTTTTTTGCGCTTGAAAAACGATATTTCTTATTTTTTTCTATATTTTGAACCGCCATTTCTTCTGCTAAATCTCTACATTCTTCCAATGTAAGCCATCTGTTAAGATACTTTTCATCAATGGCTTCTGCGTAAGTTTTTAGTAGGCGGGAATAAGGAAATACCATACGTCCAGCTTGTTCTTGCGCTACGGTATCCAAAGAATTGACAATGAGTTTGGTGAAACGTTGGTCGCGCAGAGAAAAACCGCGAAGCATAGCGTCATTCACTACGACAAAATCATAGTCGTAAGGAACAATGCCTACATGAATAATAGCGTCCATAACATATCTTTGTTCTTCGGTAAGTGGAAAGTCATCATTATTTTTAGAATGAAGTTCAATCGCTTTGAAACCGCGAGCTTCTGCGTGCGCGACAATTTCTTGATTACTGCGAATTCGAGAACCATAACACCAATATGCGCGCCCCTCTTGCGGGCTTAATTGATTTAGAACCTTATGAATATTGGTAAAATAGGCATCTTCGGTCATTCGTAATCCTGCTTCAATTTTACCTTCATTAGCACTATTTATAATGGTTTTATAAAATTGTGAAGCTCGTTCTGGTGTAGCAGACATACCGATACAAAGGATGCGTCCTCCATTTACAATGCGCTCCCATTCTCCCAACATCACGAGGGGTAGATATTGTTGAGCTGTGCTGTATTTTTGTATAACAGCTAAAATTTCGCTATTTGTATATTCTACGCGCGCAAAATCTGTTTTACGAGCCTTAATAAAAGCAGGAACAGCAAAATCAAAAATACTATCACATTCATCCCATACAATACAATCAACATCTTTTAGAAAATCGACATTGTTTTCAATGATGTTCCAAACAAATGCTTGATAACACATAACACCAATTTTTTCTGGATTTTCGCCCCAACCTCTTCGTGCTTGCCACCAGCCATCTGCTTCTTGACAAAGTTCTGGATAATCATTGATAATAGAAGAACGAGTAGCCAAAGTATCTACAAGCATGAGGATACGATTTAGATTGCCGTCGCGTGTATAAGTTTGTAGATTATGGGTAGCCCAAAAAGTTTTGCCCGTGCGGATACCACAATCGATGACATTATATCGTCCGCGCATTAGAGTAATAGGAATATCGCTTACTGTTAAATTATTTGCCATTTTATCACTCCTCCTTTGGCGGAGTTATTTCCGCTTCTATATATAAAGAGTTTTTCCTAGTAAAAAAATGCTTTTTTTCGCAGAAAAAATATTATAATCTAAAAAGGTGAAAAAAAAGTATTTTTTTGGGAGTAAGGTGGGGGCTAATTAAAGATAGGAGAAAAAAAACTAAATAATATTTTATAAAAACAAATTCTTATCCCGCTCATCCTTTTATTACCTCTAATTCCTTCACATAATTCCTTACCATCTGTTCCACAATTTTTTCCAATCTTTTTGATAGTTCGCTATCATTTCGTATCCATCTCCCTAATGTTGAGCTATCGCATTCTGCGCGTTTGGCAAGTTCAGTAAGAGAAACGCCATGAGAAACAAGAAATTGAACTTTTTCTTTGGTTGTCATATCAACCACCTCCATATTATAGGAGGAAACAAAGGAGGAAAAGTATGCGGTTTTCCGCATTTTCATAAAAATTATTTTTTTCATGAAGCCGCATACAAAAATATGGAGAAATTGGATACTAGGTTGAAAAATTTTTTCTATATACCCTTCGCGACCGTAGGGAGCAAAAATCGCCTCCCCGCCCCGCAGGGGAGGGGAGCCTCACCGAAACACTTGTTTTTCGGTGAGGTCGAGGGGAGGGGCACCCTAGCCCAAAGGAAAAAGCAAATGGGAACCTTTTCACTACGGCTTATATGGCCCATCCCCTACCCCCTGACAAGTCAGGGGGTTCCCCTTCCCACTAATCGCGGGAAGGGGAGTTTAGGCTCCCGCTGGTCGCAGAAAATATTGTGTGGAAGGGGAGATTTTGCCGCGATAAGGGGGCAAAAAAGTATCCTACCCTTCTTATAACTTGTCTGTCAAAAAATCCCCCTATTTTATATAGGGAGTGGGGGTAAATTTTGGCAGAGGTTAAAAATGCGTCTAATTCACCGTAGCGGAGCTTATTTACATTGAATGTGTAGCAAAATGAAATGACACGCCAGCGGAAGGTTTAGTCTTTATTAACACATCCTTCCGCGCGCGTGTCAATTTTTTTATTTATCTTTATTTTTTAGTTTTATAATAACACAGCTTTCTCCTATTTTCAATTTTGAATTTTGTGATAAATCTTTTTTTCTTACACGGCTACGAATAAAATCACAAATATCATAATCCTTACAAGACTTTATAACATAATGAAAAGTAAAATCACGAGCATATTCTTTATTCGCTAATCCTTTCTTTTTCAATTCATCTACCACTTCCTGTTTCAACTGCGCGTTCAGCACCATTCCATCCTTTCCCTCAAAAAATTCTTCCAATATCCTCTTCCTTTTTGTCTCATTTAAATCTTCTATCTCAAACTTCTTCACCCTTTCTCCATACTTCATATGTAAATAATCTTTGTCCTTTATGTTTGCCCGTATCTCATTGAACTCATTAGAATAGAAGCTCAACTTTGCCAAATACAACTGCGAAACCTCATACAATCCCGTTTCCTCATTATATACAATAACCTGCTCTAATGGGTTCTTTCCCTTTTTACTTTTACTTCCTTGATAATAACCTCGCAGGTAATCTTGACTTTCTCCCATTAGCCGTTGAATCTGCTTTATAGAATTGGAATAAATTTTTTCCAATCTGCGTTGCGGTAAACTGACATACGCCAAAGGTAAATTGCCGCGATACCGATATATCTTTTGATTTATGGTTAGCGGAATGGTATCTTCGATGAAGATGAAATCGAGGGAACCCTCACAAATATCAAGACCTTCGCGCCCCGTGTCCGTTATAAAAAGATAATCAATGTCATCTGGCATTCTGCCCGCCAACAAACTTTCTCGTATAGTGGGAAGACCTGCTATTTTTCTACTGTTTTCTTCACTATTATAATAGTCTAGTAAGTTGATGGTTTTGGTAAAACTGGTGTATTCAAGGAAGGTAGTGTCTTCCTCATCATCGTTTGTCTCTACTTCTACTGAAAGCTGTGTAGTGTTTTGCTGGCTAATGTAGAAGGCGCATTTATAGCCTTGTGCCGCATAATAATCCCGCAAACTGACAGCATCCCGTGCGGTCAAAGTAAAGAAAATGCCGCGATGTCCTTCCTGAAAGAAATCCTTTTCTTTTATCTTCACAACCGTTGTTAGTTTCTTACTACTGATAGAAAGTATCATTTGTTCCGCAACAATCTTCATATGGATATTATCGATATCGGGAAAGGTCAAAGAAAATTCACGATTATTGAAGTAAGTGTTCGCCAATCCCAAAAATTCCGCATCACTAGCCGTGATAAAAATTTGGAAACATTTGTTTTCACGCAACCATCTCGCTAGCGGTTCCATTTGTCGTGCGGCGAAATCGCTATCAATAAAAAGGGAATGGGCTTCGTCGATAATTATGATGTCATAATCTGTCAAAGACAATGTAGTCGCGTTAGAAAATTGTAAAAAAGTATAGTGCGGGTTGGAAACGCGTTGCCGCAACTGGTCTCGTGTGGCACTGCGACTTTCAATAAATAGAATGTTGGGGTTGGGTTTTCCTAACTTACGCGCAAATAATTCATACATACGGTCATCTGTTAGGGCTGTGGATTTACCTATTCCACAACCTCCATTTACCAAAGGAGAACACACAAAATTAGAGAAATCCATGCGCTCCAACTGTTTGTATAGGCGTTCAAATACAAATTGTTCTTCTTCTACGATATTACGAATTTCAGGCATATCAGCATCTCCCTCCCTTTCCTCTCTTCTTCTTTCCCCTTATACTCTCCCTACCGCTTTCCCTAATAGGGGTAGAAACCGCTATTACGGGCTTCTCTTGCCGTATAGGTAATGTTCCCTCTTCCACTAGCGTCCGCAAATATGCGCGGCGAATTGCCGATTTAGGAGAAGACACACCACGATTTTCCATTGTTCCTTCTAATAACATGCGTTCAGTTATATTCATATAACGATTAGCTCCTTTCCCATTTTCTCCATTATACCACAAATGGCTTTGTTTGTCAAGAGGTAAAAAAAAAGAAGGGAGGACTAATCCTCCCAATTATAGTTGCGCTGCGCGCGTTTCTTATCATCACAAGGCACTACAAATTCTTCGTCCCGCAGTGCCCTTTGACAGTTGATATTTGCGCGCCTACGATTTTCCCTATTATCGAATTGTTTAGCTTCCTTACGACTGTTGTCGTGTTCGGCGTGCCAATAGCGGGTGAAAGCAGGAATGCCGTCGTTGCGCTCCATCGCAATACAGAATGGGCCAAAATAGCTAAACCATTGGCGCATCCATTCCTTTTTACAAAGTTTCTTATGGCGTTGTTTGGCCGCATGGCGGTTTAGACGCTTTCCATTGTTATACATACATCATTCCTCCATTCGGGTATATGTATAAAAAAACGAGGCGCTATAATCATCCACTATGATAATTTGCTGTTAGCGCCTCGAAAATTCTTACAGGCTTGTGTGCTTGCCCGCAAGCAACTCTTTACAAACAATAAAAAGTTGCCAGAAACCGTGCCTACAACTAGTAGGTCGGCGATTACCCCATTATCCAGTTGGGCTTCTGCTGTCTACCACGCATAATGGTATGCAGGAAGAACAAGGCGCAAATTTTTAGCTTTTTATCAAAATATAATATTTGCTGGTCGCGCCTTTTACTTCGTCAAACTTATGTAATGTGATTGCTGTAAGTGTCCTTATACAAAGACACCTTTGATTTTGTCCGCTGTTCGCGGGCAAGAGCACCAAACGAGGTTCGAACTCGTGATACCAACTTGGAAGGATGGTACTATCGAGGCGGAGTATTTTATCAGAATGTTGCTTTTTGAATTGCTGTATCCGCCTCATAAGAGGTTGTTCCCTCTCAACGAAATCTATTATAAAACAATTTGTGTGAGAAGTAAAACCTTTTACTCAAACCAAATATGATTTGTATAGAGGTCGCGCCGTGATGCCGTGGTAACGCGGAAACTTATGCCCGCATAAACAGGTCGCGCATAATCGAAGGTAGCGGAGTCGATAGCGACTGAATAGTCCCCGTAATTGGTATTATTGCCGTAATGGATGGAGCTGGTAAAACCAATGTTTTCGCCGCATATTGAATTCCCATAATTGCCTGAAAATGTGAGAAGGCCGTTGCTGGAATTGCGTGTAATGGTGGTTTCCTCCGCATCAATTAGAAATAAAGACGCATACAAAGTTTTGGATGCGGACGCATTATTATAGTGGCATAAACTTGCGTTGAAGGAAGTTTTACCGGAAGGCACAAGAATGGGGCCATCTGTCGTAATGTAGCCGTAAGAAACGCCTTCACTATAAAATTTTACATGGTTGGTTTGTTCCATAAAAGTAAGGTGGCTACTGTGAGTGAGCTCCGCTATGCCCGCATTGCCGCGCAACCGTAATCCATCCACCGTCCCTTTATTATAGTAGTCTGTGAAAGCACGGGCTTGCATGACATCTTGTGTAAGGGGATTGTTATCTGCGACAAACCAATCTGTATTGAAATCAAAACGCCATGTGCCTTTATTTACAGATGTGCTAGTGTTATAGTTTTCATTTTGCGGCAAAATGGTATATTGAATTTTAAGGAGACCGCTCTTGTAGAGACAAAAAGCCGCCATTCGACCTGCGGTTGTGCTGGGCGCAATGAAATAGTGGTCGTAGGTGGGTGCTAATTCTGGCGGCAAAATCATAAAGGTATTTTCTTTGCCGTCTACGCGACAACTAATGGCTCCCTGCATATAAACATGCGTGCCAACTTTTTTCACAGCTATGGGGACAGCGGCTGATGTCGCACCATTTACAATAAAAGGAACTACTGACCACCATGGTGGATTGTAATCAATGAAGTCAGGAAGAGTGGTTTTTGTGTGGAAATTAGCGGGGTAATGGAATTCAAGGAAAGGCGCATTAGCAGAACCCAAAGCATTTGTTGCGCCGAGAGACACCCCTTTGGGAGAAACTTCAAATAACTTCATATCTACCCCTCCCTATCAATTCGTCCAATAGTCGATTTGGAAACTTTCACTGGTGACTTGGGAGGATGGCTGATTTAAGGTAGAACCCCCACTATTTGCGGCGCTGGCGAGTTTGAATTCACCTGTTGTATCCAAAAAATATTTTGCGATACAGCCATTGTTCCCGCTATATGTGCCACGAGCATAGAAGCGCAAACCCTTTGATGGCCTATAATCCTCTGGAACTGTTCCCAGCAAGCCACTGTTTGTGCCGGTTGCGGCCACCAATTTCGTAACATTCATATATACGTGGCTGGCAATTTTAGAGAATTGAACCGTTGTTCCGTTATTGCCCGTCCAAGTAGTCCAAGTTGTGCTGGCTTGCTCGCATCGCCCCGGCAATTTTACATCATCATAAAAATAGGTATCATAATTGATATTATTCATTTTGTTGGCGGTTGTGCCAGTAGTGGTTTGACCGAAGCCAACGCCTTTACGCTCGCCACCAATATTAAAAATTGTTGCCATAATGCTTCGCCTCCTTACTTTCTAAATCCCATATCCATACAGATGAAGGCTACACCGTCGGTATAGGTGGTATTTGTAGTGCTATTGGTATTCAGCCATTGGCAGGGATGGATAAAAGTGACTACACCATCTGTGCCGATACCGATAAGGCAATAACCCTTTTTATTGCCCGTGCGAGGCGCTTGTGTATTGAGGAAGCATTGCTTTTGAATGGCATGAGAAGGACGATAACCTTCGGGGAGCGTAAAAATGGACTTATTTAGCGCCCATGTGGTGCTACTATTACGGATAATGCCGCGCATATAGACATTGCCGTTCATAGAACAGTATTGTAAAGGAGCCTCATCATCGCTATAATAATTGTTGGAAAAGCTCATTACGTCTTGCCATAGAGGCTCCTGATAGATGAACTTATCGCTTGTGAGAAGCATTGCTACGCTATTGGTGAAGGTTGTGGGGATGTAGCAATCAAAGCTGGGGGTAGTATCGCTTTCACTGGTAGGCGCACCCGCAACGGCCACGCCATAACGTTTGCGATTAGGGCCATACGGCTCAATGATGAAAGAAATAGTGGGGTCATATTCTTCGGGGAGAATGTCATCTCCAACCTCTGCTCCCGCGGCAATTTCTTCGGCAGTATAATAGAGGATTTGGAGAGAAACAGCGCCGAAATACTTTGATTGGGAATAGCTGTGCGTGCCGCCCGATGGCGTTCCCGAAGTGGTGCGATAGGGCTTGTCGGGGTTGCCCGTCCATTTGAAAACCATGGAAGCGCTTTCACTGCCGGTCCATCCAGCAGCCTTTACCTTATTATTTAGCGCATTCATAATGGCTTGTTTGCCCGAAGAACCAACATAAGCGCCGTAGAGCGTTACACTTTGTCCTACTGCGCCATTGCCATTTGTAATTTTGATATTATAAACCCGACAATTTGCGGGCAGGGTGATTGTTGCCGTTTTTTGGTCTGTGCCCGCAACTGTTTGTTTATAAGCCCAAACAGTGGTTGTTGGGTCAGCTTGTTGATAGAAATTGTAATAATGCGTGCAGGTTAGATTTCCTACGGCGCTCCACGATACGGTTGTGCTGCTCGGCATATCTTATACCTCCCAAATCCATCCACCATCTGCGGTTGCGCTTACGGTAACGCTTGCTTCCGTAGAGCCATCGGGAAGATTTAAGGCATATGTGGAAGCCTTAAATTTGGCCGCAGAGGGTGCTACACCGACCTTCGCCATGTATTTGGCAGTGCCAGAAACACCACTTGTCGGCGAAGTAGAATAAGCCAATAGGGCTGGCACATAGCCGGTCGTAGAAGCGTCTTCGGTTTGGCGCACTTTTTCATCGGTGCTTGTGCCGCCTACGTCGGTTGCGGTTTCGAAAGCACTACCAGTCCAATAGATGGGGGTGGAAGTGCTGCCGATGGCAGTAGAACTCATGTGGAGAGCACTATTGTCTCGAATATCATAGATGGTTTCGCTATTGGGGAGTTGAACCTTACTAATGTTTGCCATATTTTTTCACCTCATCTCTTTTCAAGGTTGTGCGCGCGGCTTATGAAGCAGTGGTAAATTTTAGTAGCTCGTTTGCCGTATCTACACTCACGGTGTAGTGAATATTGGTTGCGGCCACGTGGTCGGCATACACCTTATCAACAAACGCAAGGTTTCCTACGGTTGTAGCGCCATCACCAATTTTGATGCGGGGCTGACCGGAAGCAAAAGAATAGACGATGATTTCACCGTCTTTGGGGGTAAAGTTTAAGGCGCGTTCCCAATGGGTAGCGTCATCGTGCTTCATGATAAGCCGTGTAGATAGCGTCTTTTCAGCCATAATTAAGTCCCTCCTCTCTTTTCAAAGGACGATATTTGGATAATATAAAAAGAGGCAAAATTGCCCCTTATAAACTTTATATTTTCTCCCATTCTTCGGGAGTATAAGATTTGATTTCGTTATGCTTATAAGGCAAGCCATAGTTTTTACACCATTTACGAATGGCGACATCGCTTACTCCATATTTTTTAGATAATTGAAGAAAAGGAGTTGTAAAGATTTCTTGTTTTAGTTGCTCTCGGGTAGGCCACTCACAACGCCTTCGCAAGAAATAAGAACATTCAGGGCAATAACGAACAGTGGAATTATGTGAGGCTAATGGCTTACCGCAACGCTGACAAAATGATGTCATTTTAGGACGAAAAACTTGTCTCTTATTTTTTTTAGCTAATTTTAATTTTTGAATTGGTTTTTGACTTTTATTTTCCTTTTCATCTACCAATAAATTAGAGATATTATACTTGTAGATAAGTTCATAACATCTATAATAATTTTTACCTTTACCAGTCAAGCCAACCTTTAACAATGCTTGTCGAACGTTTGAAGAAGTTTTCAATGCCTCAACAAGAACTTCTTCTGGGATAGAAGCTCGTTTATTTTTTGAGCCATAGTTATCAGTTAAGGCATGACAATTACGACAAAGTAAAATAAGATTGGATAAATCACTGTTAAAGTGGTCTCCATCAATATGGTGCATTTCTAACGGAATTTCTTTGCCTTGCCATTCACTCAATCCGCATTGTTCGCATTTTCTTCCTCGAAGTAAAATCAAATCCCTTAAACCTTGAGAGCCTTTAACACTAGAACCTTTTTGATATTTTTCAAGATTGATGTTATCTTTACTCCATCCGGAACCTTTAAAATGCGAAGTATCGAAGCCATAAAAATCTATCATGCCTTTAATGGTAGCTTGCGTGCTTCCGCTATCGACATGATAGCCTATTTTTTGAGCTAGGCTTCGAAAACTGATACTTTCTTCTACAAATTTTTGTAATTCTTCTTTTGAAAAATTTTTCCATAGTGCTTTCGCTGACACAAATCACACCTTCCTAATAAAAGTGGGGGTGCTGGGATGCGCGCCCAGACGGATTTCTCCATAGCTTTTTGAGAGCTACGTGGCTACTAATTACACCACACCCCCACGATATTTATAATACAAGGCGCGTTTTTATCCTAAAACTTATGCTGTGCACGCCTTTATAATGACAGCCCGCGCAAGATTTGAACTTACAATATCACAGTCAAAGTGTGATGTGTTACCCTTACACTAGCGGGCTATAATCATTAGCAAATTGCCATTCTTGCGATTTGTATCAAGAGAGAACCTCTTCCCGCCAATCGGGTCTTCGGTGTTTATTTGGCGTTGTCTGGAAGCGCGACTTCCGTCCCCGTCTGCTTTTCTATTGGCTAATGTGCCAACCTGTTCTCGCAGGTGAGTTTCCCTCTCAACGAAATAGATTATACATTAGGTTATGAAGAAAGTAAAATGCTTTACTTGGGAATATAGGAAAAAGGCGAAAGGATGAGGGGAACGTGGTGAAAAATGAGAAAGTCAGCACAAAAACGAATAAAAGGTCCTATCCTTCCGCCATATATAGAGCAGGAAATAGTAGGGTGAAAAATGGGTAATTTTCGCGCGCGTAGAAAAAGCTCGCCGAAGCGAGCGTGTCAATTAGGACTTCCGTGAAAGCGCACGAATGCGACGGTCAATTTTTCGAATAATATTAGCATTTGCTACGGGGTTGCGCTCCATAAGCAGCGCCTTGCGGCGTTCCAGCATCTCGATTGTTGTTAGCATAACGATGTCCTCCTTTTGTTGATAAAATCATTTTATATCAGGTTGTGTATGAAGTAAAGCAAAACGCTTTCGCGCGAAATCGAAAAACTCTTTATTTATTTCGAACCCTACGCAATTACGCTCCAACCTCTCACACACAATCCATGTAGTGCCCGTTCCCAAAAAAGGGTCAAATACAATGCCGCCCTTGGGACTGCCGCACAATACAATTTTCTCTACTAATGCTTCTGGAAAAGTGGCTGTATGATTTCCATTGAGGGGCTGTGTATTTATAGCCCAAATATCGCCGGGGTTTTTTGGTTTTCCATTGGCTCCCATCACTTTTATTGCGTCCAAATCAAAAAAATATTTCTTATTTAGCACAAAATGAAATACATGCTCGTAAGTGTTATTTAGGCGGTCGGTAACGCTTGCGGGAATACGATTTGGTTTCTGCCAAATAATATCGTCCCGCAATAACCATCCTCGTTCCTGCATCTCAATAGCAAAACGTGAAGGTATAAGGAGAAGTTGCTTATTTTGATAGAGCTTACCGTTTTGCTTTATCTTGGGTTGAAGGGGCTTTGTAGTGAAATATTTTTCTTTGCGGTCTTTTTGTGCTTGTGTAATATTGCCTTCTTCATCCAAATATTTACTCCATGCTCCCGCGCCAGAACCAAAGTAGGTATCGCCAAGGTTGATGAAGATGTTAGCGGTGGGTTTTAGATAGGGCCGCAATTTGTCAAAGAAATCAGCAAGTCGCTTCACATATTCCTCGGGTGTAGGTTCTGTTCCAATTTCCCCTTCTCCGTTGTAAATGCGCTTCGCCCAATAAGGCGGGGAAGTGATGATGAGGTCAATAGAAGCAGGTTCAATCTGCTTTACAAGGTCAAGGGTATCGCCGCAAGCAATAAGGTGGTTCATCTTGCTCCCTCCCTTTATATAATTACATGCTGTTGATATAGCTCATTGCGAGCAAAAGGTCTTATACGGAATTTTGTGCCATGATTATGACTTGTGCGCGCGTCAAAATCAATATAGATGGAACCATTTTCTACGAGGTTCAAAAAATTTTCAAATGTAGGATTGGTATAGGCTTCAATTTCGGTATAATGAAAATATTCTTTACCGGAAATAAGTTGTGTTTCCGCTTTTACATAAATGAGGTTATGAAGTTTTGTGTCTAGTTTTTGAACTATATCATCAAAAGTCCAGTATGGAACTGGATTTAGGGTTTTTACAGAAAGGTTATTGCGCCATTTGGAGTGTCGCTCCCTTATTTGTTCGTAGTCGAAAGAAGCATAAATACGTCCATTGTCTCTATCTACCTTTACAATGAAGCCTCTATCGCTATAAGAGATGGCACTAATGGTTTGACGAAAACTTTTTTCATTTTCTGGATATAGAATACCTGCTTTACGGTGCGGCCATCCAAATTGCGGCAACAATATTTGTGCTACTATTCCGTCTTGGCGTGGTTGAGGCTTACAATGGAATAGAGTTAGGTGAGATTTTGTTTTTGCACGCTGGCTTTTGAGTTCCCACTTACCAAAATCAGGTAGCTGTAAATTGTTTTCTGGAATGCCAAGTAGGTCTTCCAAAGTATTACCAACGCCACCGGCATTGCCGAGGCGTTGGCTTTTTATCCATCCCATTTCTTTTATTTCTTGTAGTTTAGTTTTTAGTAGATTTAGGTCTTGCTCTTCCATTTTCTATTCGTCTCGCATACTTCCTTTATTAGGTTCAATACTGTTAGGATTGGTCTTCTTGTCCTTTTCTTCTTCTACAATATCTACTAGCGTGTCCCAATCCAGTGGATTATCCAGTTCTTCCAGCTTTACCGATACTAGCCCATCCTCATCCGTTTCACGTTTTGCGGGCGCAACACAATATTCATAGAGCTGACCCATCGCATCTTGATAGCTTTCGCCCGCAATAAGGCCACGTGTGGTTTCTACTCTATGATAGTCTTCATCATAATACTGGGCTTCATAGAAAAATAGACGCATACAACATACTTCCTTTCTTTTTTGATGCCACAATTTTATGCCAAGTTGTGTGAAAAGTAAAATGATTGGCTAAATACAGAACGAACAAATCTTTACCAGCAGCAAAAATCCTAATACCACCATTAGGACAAGAGCCACTATAATGGAGGTGTCATTTTCGGCTTCAAGAAACCAAATCGCGGCAATTAGAAAACTGAAAACAAGCAAAATAATTATAAGCATAGAACTTTCCTTTCTATACACAGTGAGTGCGAGGAAGAAAGTGGAAGAGATGAACGCCGAGGGAAACTGAAAACATCAATAGACAAAATCCCGCTATAATACCAAGAATAGTAAAGAAACAGCAGAGAAATTGGTCGTGACAACATATCACCAAGCCTAGACGAAGAAAAATTCTTGTGAAACAATAGCTAATAATAACGGCAAGTCCTAATAGTATCATCGTCTTCGTAAAGTCATTATGTCCCCCTTTTTGTCGTTGCCACAATATCCTTCTCTTCATCTACCCATCCTTCTTCGATTGAACTAATGGTGATGGAGGCATATTCCTCGGTGTCCTTACCAAAATACCACTCTCTAACTTTCTGGAAGCAGTCATCGTAATTTTTGCCCGCAACATAGCCCTCTTCAAGTTTCGCATTTTCGATTAGACCATCCTCATAGTAGCAAACAGAAAAACCGCAAATCATATTATGTATCCCCCTCTTCTAATTTTCCCTTATGTTTTACAGTAGTGTTCTTCTTCTTGTTCGGCACAACCTTTGTGATAGGCGAAATCGCGCCCCAACTTCCGCGCTCCTTACGCCAAGCTTCATAATTTGCGTTCGCACTTTTCTTCTTCATGTTCCCGCCTCCCCAACAGGAATTGGCTCTAACCCTACATATGCGGGTGGATAGATAATTCCCTTGATGAAAGGCGCGAAGACAGAGGTGCTATATGTGTTTGCGCGACGCACCTTACGATTGAATTCACTAATTTCCTCTCCCAGCGCTACAAGCCCATTTGCGGTTTTCCAAGTGTCTTCATCTTCCAGCGCCATTATGTAGAATGCGCGCTTCTCAATGCTTGCTTGGCGGTTCTCTTCTAACCAAGCGCAATTACAAACTTGGATAAGGCCGAACATCAAGAAAGCAGTTGTAAGGCCAGCTAAAACCAAGTATAAGCAGGTAAGGGCTTTGTTTTCGTCTGGCGTATAGTGGATAAGAAAGATGGTAACGATGAGAAGAGCGAAACCGATGATAAGCAACATACTACTACCTCCTTTTGATGGCGTAATAGTATCACAAGTTGTGTGGAAAGTAAAACAATTAGGGTGCGCCGCATTAGCGCACCCCGTTGAATTTTTACTTTGTTGCCTTATAATTTACGGTTTTTATTGCATCAGCGAGAGTATCTTTCCAATAAATACCGTCTTGTGTGGTATAAGAGATAGTGCTTGTGGCGCAGTTGCCACATTGCGAAGTAAATGGTGACCACACATTGCCGCATTTCGGACAAACCCAGCCATACATGATGGTGGGGTTAGTGGATGTTTGCGTATCGTTCATCATTTAGCGCCTCCCACAATAGTTCTTCACCCGTTTTACCAGAGGAAATGATTTTGAAAGCGGCAGGAGAAAAGCCACTGAAAAAAGATACACGGCTACCAAGCATAGGAATATTTCCATTTTCATTTCTAGCATCAACATTCCAAAAAACCAAATTAGGCATGCGATACCCCATAGCTTCCCATTTGCGGCAAATTCCCTCCATTAAAGTGTCTGCGTCTTTGCGGTCGCAAGTTCCTCGGTCAAATTCCATATCGCTGATGACAATGATATGTTCGGGAAGGTCTTTTTGTGCTACATGATTTTGAATAGCCGTCTTCAAAACCATATCAAATGCCTTTTCGATATTGGTATTTTCGCATAGATTAGCACTTACGATGCGATGAACCTTATCACAAAAATCCACCCCTTTACACTCCACCAGACGTGGTTCGCGGCTAAATGAAATGTAGTGGTTGGTGAATGGGCCCTTTGCGCGTTCAGCACAATAGAGGCCGAGAGAAATCGCAACATAGATGGGCGTGCCATTCATACTTGCAGAGGTATCCACCATACAAAGCGCGTTTAGTTTTGACCCCTCAAAATAGTCCCTCATGTTATCCCAATATTTATTTATCATAAGACGCTGGGTGTCGTCAAGGGCAACCGACGATTTACCCATAAGATTTATGGCCTTTTCCACCACTTCATATGGATACAGCGTGCCCGCATTTACGGTAGAGGATTTGTCGCGCGCAAATTCCTTGTATTTTTCCGCAATTTCTTCGCGCCGCTCAAACGCATTACGATATAGGAGACCTGCCTTGGAGGGGAGTTTCGAAAAATCGATTTCTTCCCATCTGTTTTCGCTCATGAGACGCTCGACAATACGAATACGTTCGCGCAGACATGACAGCATTTTACGATATTCGCGCGGAGAAAGCCCCAGATAATTGCGCGTCAAATTGCCAAGGCGTTTGGTTTCCTTGGAAGACGCGTTAATACTCGGGAGCCATTTCGAAGCGAGAGAAGGCGTTGCGGAACGCAGGTCTTCGGTTAGTTGCTTCTTGATAAGAGCAAACATATCCTTCTCTACCATCGTCCCAACCAGACAATACAAATCATCCCATCTACCCATTTCGGCAAAATAGGGAAGATTACGCTTGACGGCTTCGGGATTGTAGTTCGCCAGCCACTTCATACATACACGGAAAAAGCGCCTCTCGCCCTGTCCGTTCCCTCTAATATCGCGCAGATAGAACAGGCATTTGAGAGCGTATTCCGGATTTTCAGTATATGCTTCCTTGAAGAGCAGAAGGCAATCTTCTTCGGGGCGCTTACGATACGCACCGCCCATAGCAAACATATCCAGAAGAGCGGAGTTCGTGGTTTTGTGGGTGATAGCGCCATTCTCGGTATAGGTGTAGTTGGAAGCATTTTTCAGTCCTTCAAGCAACTCATTCATTGATTTTTCTCCCTTTCCATATAGTTCTTCGCGTAATCAAGGTCAGGCGCAACCATTAGTTTGATGCCGTAGCGGGAACAAACATCAACCAACTTTGAAATTAGGGTAGAGGTTGTATCTTTACCCCACCAGTTATACATGTTTTTGAGATTAGATACTATAACAGTGGCGGCGAAATCGGGATTTTCGTCAAGTTGGCGAATAGCCCGTTCAAAATCATTCGCGTTCGCGGGCTGATTGATGTGAATACCACTCCAAGGAGGGTAGGTGAAAGGTGGTTCAATCCAGAAGACAAGCGTTTTACTCATGATTGGGGTTCTCCTTCTTTCTATAAATGAATTTTACGTGGGTATAATCTTTGAGGGTGATGTCGAAATCTCGCTTCACAACAGAAGCGAAAAACGGCAGAATATAGTGGTCGTGATAGATAAGCTCATAATGCGATGAAATTTGGTTCGCCATTTTCTCAACCGTAATAGGCAGATAATTTTCGCGCACCTCTCTGTCCCAATTATCGGTATAACGATATTTGAGAAGGAAGTGAATGAGATTGTAGTTGTCGCAAATACTACCGTGGATGCTCTCAAATTCACGGATTTTGTCCTGCGGATAGTGGCTACGCACCTTGATTAGGTCTTCCTTGAAAGCGGAGCGATGCGCGGTTTCATCCAGTCCCATATCGCGGATAACAATGTATTTGAAACCGTATTCATTGACGAACTGTCAAAATTCTTCGACCTCATTCCCTTCCGCATAACTATATACTTCGTGGATAACTGACGAAAGATTGATGATACATTGGTCGGCAGTCCAACCTTTGTCGCCAAGCCAATCTTGGAATACGGACAGATTGGCAGTGAAATAGGCATTATCATCTATTGTTTCCGCAATCGCTCTTTCAATCATATCTTCGCTTTTGTCATATCCTACAAAAACGATTTCGGGGAATAGCGGGGCCAGAAAACGAATGAGAGCGCCATCGGCGCAACCATAATCCATAATAACTTTGATATTATCATCGATTTTATCCATGAAAAACATTTTATCGATGAGGCTCTTTTTCATAGAAAGATTATATGCGGTGAGGTCTGTAATGTCGGGCATGTGGTATCTCCTTTCTTTTACTATAAAGAAGTATATTATAGGTTGTGTGGGAAGTCAAACATTTCATGAGAATATTTTTCTTCTACTTTTGGATAGTTCCTATCCTATCACAATTTATGTAGAAAGTAAAAGAAAAAGGGGAGGCTCTTTCGAACCTCCCTCCTATTATTTCTTTTTCATAAAAATATACCAGCCCTTGGTTGCGCTCACCAGCGTCTTCCAAGTATTCTTTTGCCGTTTGGAAGCACTGGAAGCGGGGTCATTTATATAAACATTATCGTTTGCGTCCAACTTATACGCTAAAATGTAGTGGCCTCCTTTCGTCCAAATGCTTGGGCCGACATTCGCCACCACCAGCACTTCATAATCCTCATTTAGAAGGGCATCATGTGCGGTTTTGGCACTACCAGTTGTAATGTATTTATCTACGCCAATGCGCTTGGCAAGGTCGCGGAAATAGGATGAGGAAGTGCCACTATTAGGCGTGCGGTAGCCTTTTTGAACCGCAATTTTAGCTTCATCAGGCGGTGTAATATTCTTGTCATACCAAGTCGCACCAATCATAGCGCCGCAAGTAATACCGCAACCCGAAGACCGAATTGTTTGATTGCGATTATAGGTATTATTTTGCGTATATACTACTTTCGCCCACTTGCTATCATATTGCTTGTAATCGACGGGACGAGGACGGTCGTAAGCAGAAGTAGAGGGCCTTGTGTCGGGTTGCGTTTCGGTAGAGGCGTTCTTCCCTACCAATAGCGTGTGCCATGTTTTCTTTCCCACAATGCCGTCTGCTGTTAGGCTATTCGCAGATTGGAAAGCCCGCACTTTTGCGCGCGTGTTTTTGCCGAAAATGCCATCTGTGGTAGCGCCCACGAGAAATTGAACCGCGCGCACCTCATTTCCCCATGAAGTTTGGCGCAAGGTGGGCTGATGAGAAGCGATGGCTTCCCAAGTTTTGGGACCGACAATGCCGTCAGCCGTTAGATGATAGGTTTTTTGGAGAGAAACAATATGGTTTTCAAGTTCTTTATCGAACTCGCCGAAAGTGCCAATTTTGCCAGTGAGGCATTGTAGCACCTTTACTTCATCGCCCTTATCATTCCTGCGGAGCGTTTTCATTCCCATTCTGTTCCACCTCCCATTCGGGTAGTTCTACCAATTCACCGTTTTCGTCTTTCTCGAAGATTTCCTCTACGATTTCAGGTAGCTCTACCTCCATTTTGGTTCCAAAGATGTTTAGCATAGTATTAGCCTCCTAATATGAGAACTTCTTCGTTTCTTTTATGAGATAGGGAGAAAGGACGAATTTTCTCCCTATCGTAAGGTGAGATATATGAAAAAGGAGGGGAGCGAAGTCGCGCCCCCCTCCCCTCTTTTAGAATATAAAAAATGGGAAGTTTTTCAACTTCCCGAAGGTGGTATTGTAAGATGAGGGAGCCATCCTCTCTTACAGCTATTATTATATATCAAATTGTGTAGAAAGTAAAATAATTAGTTGCTGCCTCCGCAATCCAGAATTAGCACATCTTCTGCGCCCTGAACGAGGTCCATCACAGAACCAGACTTCGCAATCGCGGCGAGGTCGGCATCATTGGCTTTCGCGGCAAGAGCGGTAGCCAGACCGCTAATCTTGTCCTGCGCGAGAACAGGAATATCGTTGGCGGTGATGTCGCGAGTAGTGACTTCAATCTTACCATTAGTCTGGACGATGGTATTCATCATCGTGCCAGCAGCCGCAGTCACTTGCGTCATAGCCAGCTTACCAATTTCATCATTGGTGTAGGTCTTGGCGGCGGATAGTTTTGCGGCGGCATCGGTCTTGGTTTCATAAGTGGAGGAGGCGGAAGTCTGGGTTAGAATGTCGGCATAGCCAGCCGCTTCCGTCTTCTTGATGTAATTGGTGGCGGTTTCGCTTGCCATTGTGCCTAGGTCGGCGGTATTTGCCTTCGCGGCGAGGGCATCAGTTAGACCGGCAATCTTGGACTGCGCGATAGCGGCATTATCCTTAATATTGGCATCTACGATTTCGCCCTTGACGGCGTAGATGGTTTCATCACCAAGTTCATGCCATCTAGCATCAGCAGTAGAATAGACATATTCCTTATTTCCAACAATAACAATATCACCGTTAGCGCCGGAAGTAGGAAGTTCGGTCTTTACACCGAGGAAATGAACCGCACCGGATAATCCAGCAACAGCCGCATCCAAATCACTCTTGGTAATAGCCTTATTGGTAGAAGCATCATAATTATTGCTCTGCCACGCAATGGTGGCTTGCTTGCCCGCCAGAGCAGTGGTTAGGCCATCGACTTGGCTCTGCGCGATGGTAGGAATATCGGCGGCTACAAGCGCACGCTTGGAAACCGCAATCTTGCCATCAGTTTCACTAATTTTTTCAATGATTTCGCCTTGACCGACCGCAACTTCCGGCACATCGAGATTGCCAATGGCAGAAGAAATTGCGTCTGCAACGGAACCGCCTTCACCAATAGCACCTTCCAGAGCGGCGATACGGGTATTGCTTGCGTCATTTAGGTCTTTGGCGTAAGCCTTCGCGCCATATACAGTATTCTTGTCTTTGGTGTCTGCTTCTGCGCCCAGAACCGCATTCGCATAGCCTTGCGCTTCGGTCTTAGTAGCATAATCCTTCGCTTCGACAGCCGCCATTGTGGTCTTGCTATCAGCAGCAGCCTGTGCGGCGATAACAGCATCTTCTAGCTTGCCGAGGGTATTATAGCCATCGGCAGCATCGCCCAGTAGAGCAGTCTTTACAGCGTCGGCAGCGCCCTTGGTTTCGTAGGTAGTTTCGAGATTGAGGGCGGCGATGGCGCTAGAAATTTGAGTAGCAACCGCAGTATCGCCGACAAGGGTTTTTAGGTTAGTGACATCATTCCTGACGGCAGTTAGAGCTTCGTCGGTAGCGATACCGGCATCAGCAATAACACCATTGATAAAGGCTCTTAGACCCTCTTCGGTCTTACAAGCGGCGAGAACGTCACTTGCCTTCGCATAGAAGGACCAAGGTAGCTCACTGAAAGTTTTTACACCGTCTTGACCGATTTTCAACATAACCACAGGCTCGGAAATTCCAGTGCCCGCAGAAGCTGAAGCGGTGGCAAAACAGACTTCTCCCTTCAAGAGGCCAACCGTTGATTTTTGCCAATTTTCAAGGGTATCACAGCGGAGTTTTAGGCGAACATTGTTAAAGGTCTTGTTAGCCATAAAGGAAACACCTCACTTTTATAGTAAATAACCCGATTGGGTTGAAGAATGTTATAAAAATAGAATTGAGCCGAACGTTATGAGCCGTTCTTTGTCCCGAAGGGTAATTACTCCTTCGTTCCCTCAATTCTATGAAAACTATATCACAAGTTGTCTAGGAAGTAAAGTAATTAGTCGGAAGTCCCGCCGTTTAAAACAAGAACGATTTCGGCCTCTTCCACTAGCTTACTAATACCTACACTATTCACTTCCATCGTGCCATCTTCCGCCACAGCAATCTTATTCATAGCGGAATTGCTCTTTACGACACCAAACTTGGTCTCGTTAGCCACAGGCGCAACAATCTGCTTGGCCGCATTGACTTCGGCAACATCCGTGCCAAGGAGCATGCCCTCGACCACGTTCGCCTTCGCACCAGCTTCTACACCAGCCAACTTTGCGAAGTCTTCCTTTGATAGCAGACCGTTCGCATCAGCAGAAGCTACCGGCACACTAATCTTGCCGCTCTCATCAACATTGATGGTAGCGCCATCAACCATAACGCCGCCCAGCACAGTGGTAGAAGCCTTGGGTAGAACGTAGCTGGCCGCGCCAGAAAGCACGCCTTCCTCGCTCAATACGAGGTTATCACCAATGGACTTGATGTTGGCAAGACCTTCAACTTTGGCAATGAGGGTATCGGCGATTAGAGACTTGCCATCTTCATGCGCTACATAACCGGCGAGCTTGGTATCAACCTCTCCCAGTATACCCGCAATAGTCTTACCGCCATCAACGAGAGAGCCATCAGCGCCCAGAACCGCAATATTGTTTTCGGCGGCAGGAACAACCTTCTCCGCATAGGGGTCAAGATTTACGCTGGTATCGCCAATTTGGGCGAAAGCGCCATTGATTAGCATGTATTCTTTGTAGGCATCGCCAGAGGTAATGGAGGTATCCTTTACCATGTAAATAGTATCCGCATCGGCTTCTGCTACTTCCGGTAGAGCCTCCACAATGGAGCGCTTAAGGTGTCCCGCAGAAGCAACCGCGGCGGCTACCTTTGTATCTACTACTGTTTCGCTCGCGGCCTTGGAACCGTCCGCAAGAATGAGGTCGCCAGTGAGAGTGCCGCCAGCCTTATCGAGCTTGCCCTCAACAGTTTCAGTTAGACCATTTAGCTTACCATAAACAGTGTTTTTGTCGGCAGTGTCAGTGGCTTCACCGACTTGGCCCTTCAAATTATTAACTTCGGTTTGTAGAGTGCCTACGGTGCTGGATAGACCCTCAACAGTGGTGGTAGAAGGCTGATACCAAGCAATTTCTAGGCCACCCTCCTCATTAGAAGCAACCTTGGGTTCAAGTCCGGCAATCCAAGGATGCTCGGCATCAACAACCTGCTTTTCGTGATGGGCTTCAACCTCGCCCACCTTATCAACCCACTTGTAATAGAAGACACCATAATTTTTTAGAGAAAGAGCGCCATCATCGCCAAGAACGATGGTCTTATTGTCGCCAATAGTAGCGGAACCAACTTCTTTCAGGTTGCCTTCGGCATCAGCAATGATATACGCGGTTGCGGTATTCTGGGCTTCATCTACGAGGGCGAGAACCTGTCCTACGAACGAAACCGGAGAAGTCTTGCTATAATTTAGCATTTCCTCCATAGAATACCATACGGAACTTGCGTCTAGCGGAATGTTATTACCGCGCTTGAACGCTTGTGGGAACGCCATTGTATTGAAATTTTTGTTAATGCTTGCCATAATCTTCTACCTCCTTACGCCAGAGAAATCGAATGGACTTCACCGCTGTCGAGGCTCCTCGGCTCATACTGATATACAATGTAATCGATACCAGCATAGTTATTGACACCTTCAACGCTCACATTGGCTTGCCTCACATAATCCGCAGTAATGTCCGCATTTAGAGTAGAAGGAAGAAGAACCTTGGTTAGACCACCACGAGTTGTGTTAGCAGGATAAGCCACAACAATGCGCTTTGCGCCAGCAGTATCAGCAGCCTTGACAGTCAGGGTCTTGGCGGAATTATAAACGCCACCCTTTGTAAGGGAACGAATGATTGCAGAGGTAAGGGGCGCTTCGGCAGAAGAAGTAGTGAGCGCACCGTAGAAGAAATTGCGATAGCCAGTAATCTTGACCGCAGTAGTGCCGGACTTGGAACCAGCCGCAATTTGCTTGGAGGGCACATCGTTGCCAATATTGCTCTTTGGCATCGCACCAGCGCCGTGAGTAGCAGTCGCAGTTACGCTATAATTCGTGCTATCTTCAATCGTCAGGGCGGGGAAAGTGCCAGTTGCGGTTTCGAGAGTGTGCGTGCCATCGGTGACCGACCAAGAAGTGGCGGTAATGCCAGTGGCGGGACCGTAGGTATAAGAGCCAGCAGACAGGGATGCCTGATAGGCAGGTGTCACAGAAGTGCCAACTTCAAGAGACTTGGTAGCATTTGTGAAATTGACGCTAACGGAGGGCTGGGTGGTAGTGGGTTCCTTTTCTGCCGCCAAAATGGAAGCGAGGAATTCCTTTACATTTTTACCAGCAGCGGGCACGGTAGTAGAGCCACTGGAAGGAATAGAAATCGTGCCAACCTTTTCAGTAGCCACGAAGTCCTGCGAGAAATATACATTATCGGCATTGTAATTGCCAGAGAAAGCAACCCAATTTGCGCCGTCATATACATAAGCGGTGTAGCTCTGCTTGTCGCCAGAAATGGCGTGCTTTACTACAAAAATGTCATCATTGACAGGAGTAGCGCCGTTGAGAACACGAGTAATAACGGCCATGTCGTTTTCTTCTGCACCCGCTGTGCCTTCATAGTGAGAAGAGGTAGAAGGGGCCTCCATATAGGAAAGCTCGTTCCATCCCTTTACACCATCACCAATCTTGGATTTTCTAGTATCAGTTTCTACGCCAATTTCGCCCGCCATTAGAATGGGGTTCTTTTCAGCCCATTTTGCGGCGGTATCATTGCGCGTAATAAGACGAACATTGATATTCTTATTAGCCATAGTTTATAAACCTCCTATGAGTTAGCCCGCTTGTGAGGCATTGCCACCATTTAGGATTGTGCCATCTGCCAATCCAGCACCACTTCCGGTGTTGATGCGATAATAGCCATCGTCCCAAAAATAGATGTCTCTATTTTCAGTGTCGATATAAAGGGCATTTGTTTGCCCTATTGCGGGAAAATCTTCAACCGAACCCTTCTGGACGATAATTCCTTCAATAGAAGGGGCGAGGCCACCCGCTTCGCTTAAAGCGAGGGCAAAGTCTGTGCCGAAAGAAGCAAAGTCTTTTTTGTAGCCATTTAGGCGTGCAATTTTATAAAGATGTTCTTCCAGCACAGATAAGGGCATTCCGGGGAATGGGCTGGGGGGTGGCGGAAATGGTGGCGTATTGCAATCACAGTTGCACATTCTTTCAAGGGTTTGCCGTCGCATTTCCATTGGATTGTGCCACCTCCATGATGATAAATTTGGGAAGACGATACAGACCAAACACGCTATTGATTTCATTGGCTCCTATGAGCGTGCCCTCTTCATCATAACGAGGGTGATTATATAGTTTGATGTCATGATAGTATGTTCCCGCAGGAATGGCCTGTGTGTCTTCGGGGTCAAAGAAAATTGTGAAATAAGGGGATGAACCGTCGATTTGCTTTTCCAATATAGTCTTTCGCGTCAATCGGTCGAACACGGAGAAAAATGCAATGTCTCCTTCATGATGCGGAAAATTATTAGGAAAGGAGATTGAACCGGTATCACCCCGTGGAATGTAAATGGTATTTCGTTGAATTCGTATCATGGGAATGATACCTCCCTTTGCCCCATTCAAGGAGAGATGACCGCAAAGCGGACAAGAGTGGGGTAGGTTGTGGGAAACGGAATGACATTTTTTGATGAGGGCAAAGAGTAAAAAAAGAAAAATGAAATGTCAATTTTGCGCTCCCCAAAAAATCTTTCCTTATAAAAGGAGGACTTCGTCCTTGTAAAACATAGGGAATGGCGCAGATGCGGCAATGTTTTTTTATAGGGGTTAGAGACCTCTAACTACATTTCTTCTATCAAATTGTAATGGCGAGTTGAAAAACCACAAAAGAAAAGCGGGCAACCATAGTGGTTTGCCCGCCCAAAGAAGGAAAGGAACAATAGAATGAAGGGACGCGAGAGCATGTTCTCGCGAAAGAAGAAGGGATTGGGATGAGAGACTATTATTGTCTCGCCGCGCATCGGCGCATTCCACTTGCGGTAAGACGTAAAATGTGGTTCCCCGCCGATATGTGGTTGCCAAGACGAACGCGCTTACGCGAATTTGCGTTTTCCTGTTCGTGTCCGCTTCGGCTTTCCAGCCTACCGAAATTCACCTCCCACGGCATTTTATTGCGAAAGGCTTCATGTCAGAAGAATTTCGTTTGACCGGTTCGTCTCTCTCCCCAACGCATACATTATATAACAAGTTGTGTGGAGAGTAAAATGATTGACTTGCGTTCGCGTGCTTCTTCGTGTTTCAACTATCCCGCTTCTCAATCTTTCAAAGCCAACTCACCGTATCTTAAATCATTCACGACTGCTTCTTCTCCTCAACCATCTTCACACCGCAATTCGGGCAAAAACTCGAACCTACAAACATCATTGGGTTCATAGTATCTACGCATGGCAGATTGTCGTTTTTCGCTCGGCATTCGCTACAAACATATCCACCAATACCCCAATCATTTGCGTTTTCGTCGAAAATCCACCGTCCATGCTTTACATCCACATGGGGCATGTCCGCTACTTCCTGCGATACTTCCATGGCGATAACCTTCGCTATGTAGCACTCACCTTCCGTGCTAAACATGGATGGGCTATAACTTTCGGCTTTCTTATGTAGCATTTTCACGACGGCTGCGCGGCTAATCAGGTCTTTATCTGCTCTATCAGGATGGTTCGTCATAATCTTCCTCCTTCGGTAGTTCTGGCGCTTTCGCCCAGTGCGTCACGTTGCAGTCGTATTCTCCGTCCGTAAAAAACCATGGGCCGCCGCCGCTCCAATGCCAATGCGACACGTAGAGGTCGCCGTCAGATATGACCAAGCACAGCATTGATTCCTTATCCGGCAGTCTGTCCTTCACGCTCACCCACTTCAACGCCTTTGGTTCCAGCTCTTGAATATAATCCAACGCGTCCCACACCGCGTCAAACATTTCACAAAGTCCATCAGGACGATTGCAGTCTGATACTCCGTTATACCTGCAATTCCCGCACAACTTTTCGGTATCCATCAGCACCTTTTTGATTCTAGCAACTTTGTCAGGACTTGTCATGCTTCATTTTACCCTCCATCGCTTTACTCTTTTGACTGCCATTACTTTGCGCACGTAGTCAATCGTAGCCATATAATCTTTGCCATACTGGTTATTACCATGAACTTCTGCTACGCGCTTTTCAAAGGCGGCTAATGTATCATGGAAACAACCACATACAACCATTATCACATCGTCCTCACGACGATAGAAGGTGGTATATGCGTTGCGTGACCCAATCGGCCCGATTACAATATAGTCTTTGTAGCCACAGATTGTTGCCTTGCCACAAATTCGTGCATTGCCACAAATCTGTGCTTCATTAGAGACAAACGCATTGCCACAGACCAACGCATTATTACATACTCGTGCGCTATAACAGACCAAAGCACTGCCACAAACCCAAACATCATCATGAACCATCGCATGGCCGCAGACTTGCGCTTTGTCAGAAATCCACGCATTGCCAAAAACCACGGCATCGTCATATACCTGCGCGTCTTGCCAAACTCGCGCATTTTCATAAACCTGCGCGTTGCCACCAACCCACGCATTACCGAAGTGAGATAGGTTCCGTTCTTCTTCTATCCACCCGCCCAGCTCACCTTTTTTAACATTGCCAAAGCTAACAAGCGCTTTTATGCGAAACAATTTCCTGCCGTAATATTCCTTGCTTTCTGTTGTTAGTTCATACTTTTTCATGTTTTCTTCCTTCATGAGAAATTCTGCTTGAAGTCGCATAGATACCCACCTTTCTATTCGGCTGTGTTTATTACCTTACGCACAAATTCAATCGCGGCCATGTAAGTCTTACCATATCGATTATTACCGTGCATTTTTGCTACTCGTTTTTCAAACGCGTCCAGCGTGTCATGAAAACAACCACACACGACCATTGTTTCACCGTCTGCGCGATGGTAGAAAGTGGTATGTGCACTGCGCGACCCCATTGGCCCAATCACAATATAGTCCGCATCGCCGGAGATTTTTGCCTTGCCACGAATGCGTGCTTTGCCAGAAATCCAAGCATCGTCGCAAACTTGCGCTTCCTCCTGAACCGTAGCATAATGGCTGACTATCGCATTACCAGAAATCCAAGCATTATCGTAAACCACCGCATTATCGCGGACTTGCGCGTCATCGCAAACACGCCCATAATTACAGATTAGCGCATTGCCGGAGACCCGCGCGTCACCAGAAATACACGCATTACCACGAATCTGCGCGTTGTCATAAATCCGCGCATTACCATAGACTTGTGCTTTACCACCGACTTGTGCGTTATTATGAACCCACGCCCTTTCATAAATCAACGCGTCACCATAGATTTCCGCATAACCGGAAATTTCTGCATCACCATAAATTCGCGCATTGCCAAAAACCAGCGCGTTGTTATGAACCCGTGCATCTTCATGAACTGACGCATTACCATGAACTTTCGCACTATCAGAGACCATCGCATTACCATAAATCTGCGCTTTACCGTGAATTAGCGCACTATTACAAACTTGTGCATTTTCATAAACCTGCGCGTTCTCATAGACCATCGCATCGCCAAAAATCCACGCATTACCGGAATGGGACAAATTTTCTTCTTTCTCTATCCAGCCACCTAATTCGCCCTCTTTAACATTGCCGAAGCTAATGAGGGCTTTTATACGGAATAGCTTCCTACCGAAGCATTCTTTGCTTTCGCCGGTTAGTTCATACTTTTTCATGCTTTTTCTCCCTTCAAGACTTTGATAGGTTGTGTTTCTCTTCTCAACGCACCCATAATACAATAGGTTATGTAGAGAGTAAAGCGTTTGACTTTTGTGCGTTGCCGTCGCACAATGATGTCAAGAAAATCAGTAGTGAAATTACCGTTAGAAATTTCTAACTGTGCTACATCCAGCAAATGTAAAAGATTTTTTCATAAAAAGTTTATTATTTTACTTTCTATATAAACTATGATATAATAATTTATCCAAATAAAAAGGAGGTGAAAAATTTGATAAAAGGCAAAATTGTCCGTTTATTCCCCAATAAAGAACAGGAACAACTTTTATGGCGGCATATTGGAGCTTCTCGCTTTATATATAATTACATGCTTGCGCTTCAAATTGAACGGCATAAAAATGGAGAAAAACATTTGTCGGCTTTTGGGATGAGTTATCTTTTACCAGAGATGAAAAAGACCGAAGAATTTATTTGGTTGAATGATATTAGTTCGCGTAGTCTTCAAAGAAGCTGCGCCAACCTCGCAACAGCTTACGAAAGGTTTTTCCGCAAACAAAGTGGTTTTCCTAATTTCAAAAGTCGTAAAAAATCCAAAGCGACTTTTCCCGTAGATGACAATCTTGGCGCACTTTGGTTTTCTTCTACTGCCGTCCAAATTCCCAAAATTGGCAAAATGCCTTATCGTGCACAAGAAGACCTTCCTTTGGGGCGACAGCAAAAATTCTTCAATCCTCGTATTTCCTACACTCCCAATGATAAATGGATACTTACTTTTGGCGTAGAGTGCGAAACCCAAACACCTATACTAACAGACCTATCCATGGGAATAGATTTAGGAATAAAGGAATTGGCGGTTGTAGCTTATGGCGACGAACAAATGGTGTTTCATAATAGAAATAAAGGTAAGAAAATGCGACAGCTCAATCGCAAACTCGCGCATTATCAACGAAATCTCGCGCGAAAATATAGTGCGAATGGTTCGTATGAAGAGACGAGTAATGTTCGCAAAACAAAAAAGAAAATAAAGTGTCTATACTATCATATTGCGAATATTCGAAAGGACTACTTACACAAAACCACGCATGAACTTATTAGCAAGTGTCCCAAGCGTGTGGTAATGGAAACATTATCCGTTCAAGATATGATGAAAAATAAACATTTGGCGAAATACATTCAAGAACAATGTTTCTATGAATTTAAACGCCAAATGAAATATAAATGTGAATGGAATGGTATTGAGTTTGTTGAGGTTGAACGCTACTATCCCAGTAGTAAAACTTGTTCGTGCTGTGGCGCAATAAAGAAAGATTTGAAATTGAATGACCGCATCTACCATTGTGGTGCTTGCGGGCTTACGATTGACCGAGACTATAATGCGGCGGTCAATTTGATGAGATATGGAGGACATTGACAGGAACCCTATATCTATGGGGCTTTTGGTGAAGCCTCGAATGCTGTGGAGCACTGAAAATCGAGTAGTCGTTTTAGATGAAAGATGGTGCTATGAAGCAGATAATAATTTTTTTACCAACTCCATCTCAATTTTTGCTTTTCTTCCCTTTTACCTTCCATTTCTCCAAATTCAGTTCATATTCTTCACGTTCGTCTTCCAGCATTTCTTCTGCTTCAAAGTCGTCCTTCCTCACAATTAGCCGGACTTCTACCATGCGCTTGTGTCCTTCTACCTCTACGATTTTGGCGTAGGATTGATTGGAGATGGGAAGATAACCTTTCTCTTCCAGTTCGAGGTCATTGATAACGACGAGACGGCAATTCTGGTCTTCCTTATTCTTGATTTGAGGCATGGCATTATTCCTCCACTTTCTTATATTTTTGGTCGTAATAGGTTGTTAGGGAAGCGAGTTGCGAGGCAATAGTGCGGTTTTCAGGATTTTCACGCGCCATATTTGAAAGCACAGAAAGAACCGTTTCAGCATGATTTTGATTAGTTCGTCGCTGAATAACGAAATCGCCCGTATAACCAAGGTCGCGATATGGGAAGATGCGGATACCCAAGGGCAATGCTCTGCGGCTGGTGATTTTGGAGAGAATACGGGCTTCAATGATTGCGTCATCGAGGGCAGTATGTTGCTCTTCAAAATCATACATGTTCGCAATATATTGGAAGGTGGTTTCTGCGCTGGTTTTGAAATAGATACCGGAAGGAGAGAACAACTTGTTCTCCACGCAATAGCGCTTATAGCGGTCGTTATTGATTAGGAGAGTGGTGGAAAGTCCCCATAAGTCAAAAAGGGGATAGGTCGCATCATGGAAACGGAAAACTTCTGGCTCCATGATTTTTTCGCGCCGCGATTTGTCAAAAGGCTCGCTAATGATAATGCGGCAAAATTCCTTTTGTCCCTCTTCCCATTCATAGTAATCTTCGCTATACAGCTTTTCCGTGTAGATATCTGTAAAAGGGATGGCCTTCTTGAAGTCAAATGCGCTATTGAATGCGCCAACGGCGCAGACGCTCTTCATTGCTTGTATAAGCCGTTCCCGCACATATAACCACGATACAATGGAAGTTTCGCCATTGCGAAGCATACGCAGATAGATGGGGCGCTTTTCTTTGTAGTAGGCGGTTATGAAGATAGTGGGGACAGAAAAGGTCTCTGCGACAAGATATTGCTCGCGCGAAATTTCATTTCCCATCCTATCCACTATTACCCATCCAATGTCATAAATGAGCGGGCGTGCGATGGCAATTTTCTTGTGCGCTTCGGGGTCTTCCGTGATTTCATTTATGAAGGGCATAGTTGCGGTTTCGCAATCTAACACCAAATACAAATGCTTATCTGCCAATCTCCGTCCATCCTTTCATAAATTGAAGCGCTAATTTATGCTTTATTTTATCGCAGCTTTTTGGCGGTTTAGTGTTATTTGCCGTAAGCCACTGTTCTATTTTTCCATTCTTCACTTCACATGTGATGTAGGAGCGGTCAGGTCGGCATGCCAGCCGTAACGAAATCACATGCGTGCGCCCTTTCTGGACTTGCTCCATATAGATGCGCTCTACACAATTATGCTGTTGTTCGGCTTCGCGATGAAAATCTTCCGCGGACAAGAGTGGAACCACAATCCAATCGTCATCGCGATAATAAAGATAGGGAAGGTCATTATTGGCGCGAATTTCCTCACTCACCCTACTATTGACATAAGCATAGTGGCGCTTTTCGGTTGTATTGTAGTCAAGAAAGAAAGACTCTTTACAACTCAAAGGCTCATTCATCTCCATTTTCATCCTCGCCCATGAAATAATTTTTTCAATACTGTTGGGGACGAAGTAGAGGTGATGCTTTTGAATGACAAGGGCAAGTGCGTCGAGGTTCTGCTTTGTAAATTCAGGAAAATGAGTTTGGATTTCTACCAGAATTGCGGCAATAGCGGGTGGATAGCTTGCGCGCAATTCTTTTGTCTTTTGGAGACGAGAAAAGAGAAGATAATTGGTTTCGTTGAGTTCCGCACCTTCTCCCATGTCTTTATTCCAAGTTTCTACAAAATTTTTATCGAGCTTGATTTTAGGAAAAATCTTCCGGAAGAAATCGGAGGGACAAGAGCATTTCGCGAGAATACCCACGGCGGCGCAACGCTCAATAAAACTAACGCACTTATCCGTGAGAGGATTACTCACTCCCATCATATAGGCATCATACGCATTATTACAAGCAGAACGCCAAATCAACGTGGCGGTATCCATTTCGTTTTTTGGTTCTCCCGCAAAAAACTTTGGCTTGTTAGCAACAGGTTTTTTAAGACTTCCATAAAAATTACAGTATTGGAAATCGAAGCCACCCAAACACTTATTATCTTCAAAAAACCAAATACTACCTTTATTTTTCTGGACTTCAACCATTTTTATTTTCCCTCCCCTTCAACCTTCTCTCTCATTATATCACTAATTTCATCATTTGTCAAGATAACTTTTTGTAAAGTCGCACAAAAGTCATCCCAAGAATTACGGACAGCGGATAGTGGTTCGCCCAGCCGCAACTTTGTCTCGATGTAGTTCTTCAATTCTTCTGCGTTGTCCGACCAAAAGCGCGTCATCTCTTCACGCTCGATAAGCGCCGCAAGGGGGCGCACAACATCAGGCGCAAAAAAACCATACACTTGTTGGAAAAGAAGGTGCTGACTGTTGCTTAAAGTAGCAGAAGATAGACCGTAGAAATCGCTCTTACAAACAGAATAGAAATCATCGAAGTTGTATGTGCCTACGGGGATATGCGCGCATTCATAATTCCGCAGGAGTGTAAGATTTATGCCCGCAAAATAGGAACTGGAATTTTCCCAAGACGAGGACATGCCTCGCATGCGAATAATGCGGCCAGCTTGCGCCCATCTTTTCCATTCCTTGAAGAATTCGATGGAAGGGGGCGTAAGGGAATTGTGGAGGATGGAACACCAAGCATCCCATGGAGAATTGGTAAAGGAAGATGTGGGGTGGCACGGCACGCCCCAGCGGTTCCTTACAATGCCGGTTTCGGTATCCAGAATTTCGATGTTGGTATCTTTGGTGTAGATGATATGAGAACCCCTTTCAATAATATTCATGCTAATTTTTTTCCTTTCCATCAAAATATGCCTGTTGAATGTGGGCTTGATAGGCTTTTCTGAAATCATTCGACGTAAGAGGAATGCCATTGCAATAGGTTTTCCACTGCACGATTGCTCCATTTCTCACTTCGCAAGTGATGTAAGCGGTATTGGGGTCTTTCTTTCTTCGCACAGCCACAACATTGGTATATCCCTCTGCTATCTTATCCAAATATAGCCTTTCCAAACAATTATGCTGCTGTTGGGCTTCGGCGTGAATTTCAGCCACAGAAAGAAGAGGACGCGCTACAAGAGTATCGTCTTCAAAGTAGAGATAGGGCTTATCGTTGCTTTTGCGAATACGGTCATCCAGAAGTTTATCTTTGTTGGCCTCATAGCGTTTCATAATGTCATCCAATGCGATAAAAATAGGTTTTTTGGTTCGAACGGGTTCCCCCATATACTCACAATGTTTTACCCATCGCGAAAGAGTAGAGAAGGTGCTTGGGATGGAGCAGAGGAACAGCCGGTTATGCTGGATGAGGAAAAACAAATCGTCCCAAAGAGTGAAGTGAGACCAAGCCCAAGACATACAGGTATCCAGAAAATCGCAGAAATAGAGGGAGTAGTGATGGAGGGACGTTTTTCTTTCCTTTTCTTTTTGAAAAAGAAACCTGCGATAGCCGTTGGCAGTCAATACAGCATTTCCATTAGATTTTCTCCAACCTTCGACAAAAGAGGCATTGAAAGAAAGCGATTGAAGTTCCTCTTTCGTAAAACCTTCTGGCTTTATAACCAGATTTACCATCATGGCACGCTCCACGTATCCCAATAGTTCCACAGCGTTGGAGAGGGTATAATGAGAAGCATACCAGTTGATAGCGGTCGTCCAATTTACTGCCTCTTGGGAAATTTCGTATGTAGTAAAATCGGTAAGAAGACCTCGGGGCACATTTTTTACAACGCGATTAGTTTTGCCAATCCATTCTCCCGTAGCAAAGTTCAAACCACCGATGAGAGTGTTCCCGTCATAGAACCGCACAATAGCTTTCTCTTTTTTCACGTCAATCATTTTTCTGCCTCCATAATTTCGCTCACAATGGGATTAGCTGAAATAACGTCCAGTAGGGTTTTGCTGTAATCATTCCAGAGGTTGCGGACTTCCGTTAGCGGTTCATTGCGGAGATGTTTCTCCGAACAGTAGTGGTGAAGAGAGAAAGCGTTATTTTCTTCTCCCCAAAACTCTATTGTGCCCTCTCGTTTGATAAGATTGTAGAGATAGGCAGCGTCTTCGGGGGTTTCATAGATGAGTGCTTTTTGAAAAAGTTTCTCTTTTTCTGTGTAATAACGTCGGTCTTCGTCATACTTATTAAAAAACTGCTCTGCCAACATAAGATAATAATCGGTGATGTGGTGCGTTCCTTGACGAATTTTGATGTCATCGCGCCATTCCATGACTGCGCGAGCAAAGCTCAATGTTTCGCACGGAAGTCTATGAAACATATTATAAGTAAGGAAAATGCCTGTTTTTGCCAGTGCCCTCCATGCGGGAAAAAGTTGGTGTGCGACTTCAACGCAAGAATTAGCAGTAATAGCGTAAAGGATTGAAAGCCATCCTTCGTATTTTTCCCCTTGTGCTTGTGAATTCAAAATAACGGGGCTTACTCGAACAGGCTGTCCCCATTTATCAGTGATGACACCTGTTTCGGTATTGAAAATAAAAAAGTTGTAGTGGTCGTAAGCAATAAGATAAGGGGTTTTCTCTACTACTGTGCGAGCCATGACATCAGTTCCTTTCCGTTCATTTGATGGTATAATTGTAGCACAAGATGACGGTTTTGTCAAGTTATTTCTATGTGAAGTTAGGGAGTTAGACACCTCTAACTCCCCTTTTTCGCTTCTTGTATGTGTTCTATCAACTTTATGCCGAAATTCTTTTCCGCTTGTGTAATATCCCCCTTGTTATAGGCGTGTAAATATTGTCTAATGTTGCCGTTATTATCGATTTCGCAGGTAATAAGAGAATGTTCGGGGTCTCTCTTGTAGCGAATAGAAACAATATGGGTTTCGCCTCGCGCCGTGGGGTCAAGGTATAGTCGCGCGACACAATTTGATTGCTGTTCGGCCTCATCATAGAAATCTTCGGCAGTGATAAGAGGACGGCAAATGTAAGTGTCATCCTCAAAATAGAGATAAGGCAAATCGTTATGCGCGCGTAAGCTATCTGTTATATGGGCGTTTTTATATGTCGTGACGCGAGCATTAGTTTCTGCCATTTCCAGAAGTAATCCATGCTTGGGGCGCTTGTCGTATGGTTCTTCCGCTCTCTTTTTACAATCATACCAACAAATAAGTAGTTCCGTTATCATAAAAGAAGGAAACACATACAACTTTTCCGCAATCAACATTCGTGTCATGGAGATACAAGCTTCATCACTTATATCTATATAATGACTGAATACTACCGTATTGATGAGAGTTTTGATGCTGGGAGCGACTTCTATCGCGTGCGCAAATATTTTTTTCATTTTGTCATAGAGAATAACGCGTTTTTGAAAATCGAGCACATCGATAGTAATTGTATTTGCTTTCACGGCAGAAATTGGAACTTCTTTTACCAATTCTGCTAAACTTGTTATATACGCTATGGTCTTTTTTGAAACGTCAAGCACCTTTCCCAGCGCCGCATAGCGTTCGCCATAGGAGCAAATGGCGGCAAGGGTATCGGCAGAAAGGTATTCGAAAGGCAGAGTGGCATATTGACTGATAAACTGGGCGAGAGCGGGCGAAATCGTTTCATTTTCACGAATATTGCAAAAATGTGGGGCGGCAGCTTGATATTCTTTTTCGCCACTATAAACAACGCCCGTATCCAAGTTCAAGCGTATTACATTGACCCCCTCATTCCCTACTATCCACTGTTTTTCTTTCTTATATATCATTTTCTTCCTCCGTCCTTCTTTCCATTACCTTTACCATGTCATTCCACACATTTCGCACATCAGCAAAATTGTCATTGTGCCGTAGCTTTTCATAGAAATAGTGTTCCCATATTTCCCCAGATAGCAGCGAAGCTACGTTCTCGCGCAGTAAGAGGGCGCAAAGAGGCTTGATGCGCTCATAGCTGGGTAGTTGGCGCGCCCGTATAAAAGCCCGCCAAATGGCGACAAAAACAATAGACGGGAGGCCGCTTTCCTCAAAATAATAACGACCGCATAAAATATCATTGAGAGTGCAGGTTTTCGAGATAGTGGTGGGGTCGGTATTTTCCAACCAATAGAGCCAGCCCTCAAAACAGTCAAAAGAGCCGAATTGAAGATAGTGGTTCTTCCATCGCTTTATTTGGCGCATAAAGCGCACACGAAATTCAGGCCGTATGGAATAATAATATTGGACGTAGGAACGATAGGAATTGTTGATGGGCTGGTCGGTAGAGGGGAAGTAGATTGGAGGAATTTCACCTCCCCCCTTCACACAAACAATACCTGTTTTTGTATCAACCGTAATGGTATGCCGGTTATCTTCGGTTTTGAAAGTGAAAGTTTTCAAGATAATCTCTCCTTTCTAAAACGGAAGTTCAATTTCATCTTCTGTCGAGCAGTCAGTAGACGGAGCCAGATGTTCTTTGTATGCCCGCATAAAAGGTTCAACCTCTGCGGGCGGGTTAGCATTGTTCTTCGCCAAATATTGGACTACTCTTTTGCCGCAACCATCCACTTCAACCGTGATGAAAGATTGGGAGGGGTTGGACTTTCGGCGAAGCACGACAATGTGGGTGTCGTTTTTTGCCACTCCTTCCATATACAGGCGTTCCACGCAGTTGTTTTGCTGGGTTGCTTCATCATGAAATTCTTGCGCGGAGATAAGAGGGCGCACAAAATACTCATCGTTTTCATAATAAAGCGATGGAAGGTCATTATACTTTTTGATAGCAGGAGACAGCATATCATACCTTTTGAGTGCGGCGCGCTCCCTGCGTTCCTGTAATGCGATAATGGGGGACGAGCGAATGAAAAGGGGTTCATTGAGGGTGTGCGCCAAATTCCACCAACAGATAATGAAATCGGTGCGCAGACATTTCCCCAGCAAGTATAAACTGTGTTGCTGGTAAAGATGCCAAAGCTCATGAATTTCTTCATCAGGAGCCTCATCAAACAGATTGCTAAATTCAAAAAGAATATCAATAAAGGTTGCGGAATAGCCTCGTTTTTCATAATTTTTTCTGCGCGTCTTTTCTGCGATAGCAGTAAAAACAGTGTGGGTAAGAAGCAGAAGACCATTCATATCTTTAAGATTTACTTCTTTCACAAGAGCAACAAAATCCTTGTCAAAATGAAGACGTTCCAGTTCCCGCGTTGAAAAACATATAGGAACCAATTTGATGCCTACTGCCCCCGCTTTTTCGATAGAACTCATTTCAAGGGCAAGACGAGAGGAAACGCGAATGTTGCGATTTTGACACCACCATTTTACGGCATCATACCAAATTCCACCCTTTGTAGTCGTTTTCCGGAAACAATCTGGAATGGTGACGGTGGGCTGATTTTTGTCATCATAGAACGAAAGGGTAGCGAAATCAAAGCGAGCTACAACTACTTTATTGAGAAAGAAAAAGACTTTCGACTGAACTTTCTTTTCTTCCAGCATCACTTTTTCCATTTACATATCCTCCAATAATCTACGCACATTGGTTTGCGCGCTAATTGCTTTCCGCAGTGTAGTGGTGTAGTCGCGCCATGTATCGCGCACGCATTCCAAAGAGCTATTATGCTGGCGCTTGTAAATGATGTAGTTGCGCAGGTTGGTGAGATTTTCAGCCCAAAATTGTATAGTTTTCTCGCGCTCCATAAGAGCATAGAGGGCAGTAGCATCACGATGAGAAGCATAAACAAGGGCTTGGGCGAAAAGTTCCCTGTGATAGCCATCAAGGCTTTGTTCCTCGGTTCCAAAAAAGGCTTCCCTCAATATGATAGAAAATGCTGAAATGGAAACCGATTTAAGGGCGGGGTCAAATTTAAACTTTTGCGGAGGAAAGAAAGACAGAAGCGCCCGCAAATAATCGGGATTGTAGTCCATATTGGATGGGAGATGAAGCACCACACCTGCTTTATGCCAATCTTCCCAAAGTCCATACAAAGAAGACATTCCCTTCTCTACGAAAGACAGCCAATAGTAGTAGTCGCCCACGGAGGAAGCATCAGTCCAAAGTTGAGTGTTGCCGCACAATACAGGCAAGCCCCAACTATTGGTGATGATGCCTGTATTGGTATCCAGAATTTCAAAATTGTTGTCTTTCGCGGCGATAAGCAAATTGCCCCGTTTCGTAATAGTGCTATCCATTTGATGGCCTCCCTTTCTGTTCTCTTGATGATATTATTGTAGCACGAAACGGGCAAAATGTCAAGTTAAAATTGCGTTATGCGAATGCCACCAGCCACATACCTACTTCTTCTATTGTAATGTAGCTTTTGATTGTTCCATCAAATTTTGGGTCATGCTTTTACTTCTTGTAAATGCGCCTTCAACTTCTTGTAGAAAACTTCTTCATCCTTCTTAAATTCTTGACTATTATTCGCGTGCAGATACTGAACTATTTCATAGTCATTATTGATTTCGCAGGTGATACAAGAAGTATCGGGGGAAGATTTGCGACGAACCGCCACAATGTGGGTTTTACCGTGGGCGCAATTCTTCAAATACATTCGTTCTACGCAATTATTTTGTTGAGTTGCTTCGTCATGAAATTGCGCGCAAGTAAGAAGGGGACGGCACATAAAAGTTTCGTCTTCAAAATAGAGCCAATTTTTATTGTTGTTCTCATTGAGAAGTTTATCAAACTCTGCCCTATCATTCACTTTTATGCGCTGTCGCATATCTGCCAGTTCGATAAGAAGCCCATGAGAGGGGCATTCGGTAAGAGGTTCATTTAGTTTGGTTTTCCACTCTATCCAACTGTTCACGGCAATGCCGATAAAAGTGAGGGAGGCAAGATACAATTTTTGTTTTACAAAAAATTTTAGTAAAGAATGGAGAACAGGTTTTTCAAATCTTCTACCATATTTTCGCACTAACTCTTCAATGATAGCATCATAACGGCAATAGGGGCTCGTTATATTTTTATAACAAGCGCCTAATTCTTCCACCAGTTCTTCATCATAAGCACATTGCAAGTAAGCCACTTCAATACAGTCCCTATTGAGGATGGAAAGGTCGTGGAAAGAAGCCAGCAAATCAATATAATAGGGCAGGTTCATGACATCTTTCAACCCCAGCCATTTGCCCGCGTAGGCATAGCGCTCTACCTGATGAAGATAGTCGGGACAATCTTTTAAATCGAAAGAGTGATGATAAAGCGCAAATTCCACTATACTATGGTCGAGCGGAGAACGACATTCCAAGTTGAAGAAAGTTGCGGGTGTGGGCGCATAGGGCATGGGTGTGCCATTTTCATAGAATACACCCGTATTCAAATCGAGATAATCATTCGTGCCCTCAATGCGAAATAAATTCTTTTCCTTCAACGCATGATACATCTTTTTCCTTTGCTCTCCTTTCCATCACTTTACAAAAGTCATGCCAGATATTGCGGACGCTTGCGAAATCATCATGATGCCGGAACTTTTCGCTAAAATAGAGATGAAGGTCTTTGCTGCCGTATGAAAACAAACATCTAATTTGCTCCCGCCTCATAAGAGCCACCCATTCCTTTATACCACTGATAGTGGTGGAGTTGGGGAGACACCCCTCTTCCATCATCATAGCAACAATATCGCCAATAGCGGGATTTTGAAAAAGATAGTTCCCCAACGAATTGTAGGTCATTACGCCATGGTGGAAATCGGCAGGGTCGATGTATTCAAGCCAAGTCAGCCATACCTCCCAATTCTCATGTATGTCTAACTGGACGTTGTGCCATTTTATCATAGCTTCCACCCAGCGCACATGTAAATTGGACGGAATTTTGCGGTAATAGTGAACGTAGTTGGAACAGGAAACGGCCAATCCACTATCGTAATCGATAATGGAAATGTAATTGGTTTGGGGAGCTATGACACCGGTAGTGCGGTCAATAGCCCATCCATTGGAGCCATTGACAATAAGAATAGAGGTGGGAGTGATGGTAATGTCTCTCATGATTATCTCTCCTTCCCTTCATCATCATTGTCATCGTCATATGACAGCACCATTACGCGGTCGCTGGGTTCATCGGGCATACCGACATAGAAGCCATATATCTCCATTTCATCGAGAAGCGCATCAAGTTTCTTCTGGAAAAGGTTCTTCATTTCGGTCATAGCAGGTTTCCTCCCCTTCATTTGATGGCTTTATTATATCATGGTGAGGCACAAAAGTCAAGTTAAGGTTGGGTAAATAGTTGCGCGCGACAACCTCTCGTGGCGCGCGGCAATTTAGTAGGATTGGCCGCACGAAGGTGTGCCGCCAGCTTTTCCCTAAACGCGCTCTCATCCTCTTTATAGTCCTTCTTGTTGTGCGCCCGCAAATACTGGATAATTTCATAATTTTTGATTTCGCACGTTATACAAGATGAGGTGGGGTCGGCTTTGCGGCGAATAGAAACAATATGAGTTTTACCTTTGGCCGCAATATCGAGATATATGCGTTCAACGCAATTATCTTGCTTCGTAGCCTCATCGTGGAATGCTTCACAGGTCAAAAGAGGCTTACAGATGAAAGTTTCATCTTCGAAATAAAGATAAGGGAGGTTGTTGTTGTGTTGGAGCTTTTCGTTTGTGATGGCCTCGAACTCGGCTTTTCGGCGCTTTTTTGCTTCTACCAATTCAATGGCGAAGCCATGAGAGGGACAGCTATCATAGGGTTCATTCAACTCATGCTTTACTATCATCCAATCCGCTGTAAGGGAGGCGATAGGTGTCATTTCGAAGACATGAAGTTTTTCCCGCAAAAAGAACCGTATGAGGGAAACATAAGCGGCGCGAGATTGTCCTATCATACACCAAAAAGTAGTCACCCGCCCCACAATGGCGTGGATAGAAGGAACATTGGGAAAGGACTTTTGAAGGTCATCGGTTAGCCCCTCAACATATTTGTTCACAATGACAGACGCGGTAGGATACTTTATTGGAAAATGTTGGAGTACATAACAAAGAGCCGAATAGTTAGGATATAGGGGGTTGTCACACATAGTATAATCCAAGTTGAAGCGTAAGTCAAGAGCGGCATAGCGCTCCATATAGGAGCAAAAAATGGCGCGTTCTTCCTTTTTGAGAAGGGGGTAGGCAGTGATATAGACAATAGCATTGTGGAAATAGATGGAGGTATTTTCGGTATTAAGAGAATCATATACAGAGGGGCAATCTCTTTCGTGATTGTTGCTATCATAAAAAATGCCTGTATCGAAATCCAAAGAAAAAGTATCCGTCCAGTTTTCATCCATCAGAGTAAAAGTGCACCTATTCTTTTCCTTCTTGGTAATTACCTTCATAATACCACTCCGCTTTCCGCATTGTTTTTGTTAGGTCGTGCCATACATTACGCACAGCCGCAAGAGCTTCACCCCGTGCTACCTTCAACTTATAGTAGACGGGAAGAAGTCGTTCCCGAATTTCCTCAATCTCTAAAACACCCTCCCTTTCCAATAGCGTTTGAAATGCCGTTATATCGGGTAGGTTTAGGGATTTGTTCGCCGCGATACAAGCGCGCACATACGCAAGTGGCACATTTTTATCTTTGGATACATATCGCGCAATTTTATCTTCATCCAGACGGTCGCTTGAAATGGAAATGGGATTGAGGATTTCCAGCATCTCCAAGCAGCCCAAAACATGCCCTTCATGATAAATGCCATCAATAACAATTTGGTTGTCTTTGTAGCGCTCGATGGTGGCGATGAGGCGTTCGCGCAGTTCTTGCGGCACAATGTAATAGTGTAAGATATAATCGTAATAGTAGGAGGAAGAGGTAGGAGCAAGGCAAGACTTTACATCATCTCCATACTTATCTTCAATAGCGCCAGTAGTGAGGTCAAGCCTATACCATTCGCCATTGTTCTCTTGAAAGTAGTAATAGGACATAATGTTCTCCCCTTTCTTTTATCGTCTGCTACGCCACCATGAATAAACATCCAGTGCGCCAAATAGCACCGCAATAATCGACCAGAATACCAAATCACCATATGTCCCCAGAGACGCAAAACCAATGATTGCGCCCACTCCATACATGATAGCGGCCACCAGTGTAGCCTTGGCGTTATCGCGCCCCAGAGCCGTTGTAATGCCCGCAATAAGCAGGACGAACGCCAGCAGAGTTCCACCGCCCGCAGACGCGTCAGCCGTATTTGCTTCCATAGCATTCACTACATTCGCGGCGCAGGACTGAAACATGACGAAGATGAAAGCGACGAGGGACAAAATACCAATGATGGTGCGCGCCAGACGAAACGGCATACCGATAGCCGGACGGCGTGGGGCGGGCTTCGTGGGAGCCGCTGGCGGAGTAGGGCGCTTGTGATAGCGATAACCACAGGTGGGGCAGGTAAGGATAGCGCCACCCATAAGGTGCTTTGGGATTTCATAACCACACTTCTTACAAATCATGTTATTGCTCCTTTCACTTCTCCATTTCAGAAGAATACATCAGTTTGACGGTAAAACCATCAAAGTAGTAGGCGTTTTTGTTAGTGCTTGTGGCGTTTGCGGCGAGCCACTTTTTCAGCGCCTCTATTTTGTCCGGTCTTTCAAACACTCGCAGAACTTCCTTCCAATCGTCATCCCAACCATCAAAGTCAATTAGCCAAATGGAAATGGTATTGCCGAACACTTCCATTTCCGCATCATTTCCCAGTTCTTCCACCATAGCCATAACGGTTTCTCTCATACCATTATTCTCCCTTCTTGTATTGCGCGACAACCTTATCATCCATTTCTACGCATCGAATGCTATACCACCCCGCAGAAGTTTCGTCTGTTCGCAGAAGTTCCAACAGACGCTTTTCGGCAATAGACTGGTGGGAATAGGTTCCCAATGTGCGGCCATCCTTTTGAATTTCGTAAAGCCAATTTGTCTTGCGTATATTTTTAAAGTTGCATGGATTGATTTCTTGCTCTATGGTTTCTTTCGTAAAAGATTTTGCCGCATCGCTTTCCATATCTACCCGCACCAGTTGCCAGCTAATGCCTTCTTCTTCTACCAGTTCGTTGAAATACGCCTTGATTACTTTTTCCTTTTCCCTACTCTCCCATTCCAGCCACGAAATAGATGAAATGTTGTTGCCATGGTTTTCATGAGTGCCTCTACGAATGATGTAATATGTCATCTACTTTTCCTCCGGCAAATATTCATAGCCTTGTTCTGGTGTGTAGCGTGCGAAAACAACTTCTTCAAAAGATGGAGCTCTCCGGCAAAGAATACGATATGATACCTCGTTCCCTTCTGCTTGCCGCAAATATTTGAGGGCATTAGTGAGAGTAGAAAAACAATTCACATCATGCCATGCGGCCGCAGAAGCGTCCCACCTTTGGACGCGATAGTAGTAGTGGGTCATGATATTGCCCCCTCACCTAAATACATGAGTAAGAATTTTTACCCATACACGGAAGACAATCACTCCCAGCCCAAGTCCAGACACGACTTTCAGGATGAGTGCCATTACTTTTCTTCTGCGCGAAGGAACGCCAGAAAGACGCAGCCAAGAAAACAACGACCAGCAGAGCGGTAAGCATAAGCAACATAGGAATTACCTTCTTTCTTTGATGGCTTTATTATAGCACAGAAGAGAACATTTGTCAAGTAAAGAATTGGTTAGGTTTCTTCATAGAGGTGTGCGCCCTTGCACCCATCAAAAAGCGCCCTTACATTCGCGGCATAGCAATCATCACAATATAAATGGGAAGCGCCCGCAATGGTGTTGTAGGTGGCATAGGTGAAAAGAACTTTTTCGGTTGCTCCATAACGCTCTTTTGCGGCCGCAATAGCTTCCCATAGTTCCGCGCTCATAGTGTCGTAATTTAGAGTGAAGCGTGTCATAGCATGTCCTTTCCGGTAACCCCGCAATCATAATGGGAGGGGCATACATGACACCCCTCCCCGTTCTGTTAAATCTTTTCGTAGTAGGTGGTAAAGGGAGCCTTATCGCTCTTGCGCGCGGTCAGCTCGCCATTGGCAACCATGTCTTTCAGAGCAAAAGCCAGTCCTGTGCCGCTCTCATGGGAGAGGGTATCGTGCGCCCGCAGGTCTTTCGTCTGGAAGGGCATGGGAAGAACACCCTCATTCAGAAGAGCACGGATGGCCGCAATGCGGTTGTTGCGAGCCGCATCGCGAATGCGCTTCTGCTCTTCGGTCTGTTCCATGCGATGCGCTTCCGCACGCATCATAACAGAGAGGATTTCCTTGGCTTCGCCCTCGGGGCAGAGCGCTACCGCGTAAGAAAGAGCTTCATACTTGTTCATATTATAATTACTTCCTTTCTAATATTAGTTGTTGTTGTTGTGGTTGTGGCGGTTTTCGTAGGCGTTGATGGCATTTTTCAGGAAGGACAGAAAGTCGCTGTCGCGGGTCTCGCCCGCTTCGTCATCTTCGTCCTCATCCTCCCAGAAATCGTCGTTCTCTTCCTCACAATCTTCCCTACACTCACAGTTGGCACAATCGCCATCACAGTCGTCGGCTTCGTCTTCCTCGTCGGGCTTCTTCGCCAGATGAAGGCCGGTTTCGCCCGCAATTTCAATGATGTGGTTGGGGTCGGCGGCGTGGGCGTTGTCTTCCTTCGCCATAAGCTCCTGAACCGCGTCCATGAGGGCAGGAAGCGTGATGAGGCCATCGGGAAGCGCATCGCCAGAAAGCGCAATGACGGTTTCATCCTTGGGGATAGCCGCAAGAACACGTTCCGCAAGGTGGCGTTCGCTGGTAGCTTCGGTGATGCCGATGGTAGTGCCGGTGCTGGTCGTCTTCTTATATAGGTAAATCATGTGGGTTTCCTTTCTGGTTTGGGAGGTTTTCCTTCCTCTTTTCGTGTGGCGGTTTCGTTCCCGCCCGACATCATGTATTATAGCACAGCGGAGGGGTTTTGTCAAGAGGGAATTGTGTAAAGGTTTTGTAAAGTTGCGAGCGGGCAAATTCGATAGTAGAAGAACTGTTCCCGCAAGGTCATTCCCATTCTACCTCCTGTTCTCCTTCCAGCATAACGTAGTCATCTTCTACGCCGCAAAGCGCTATGCCCTAACCAAAGACCACTTCTGTCACGCGAGATGGAAAGGTCGAGGTAGCCATACTTTTGCGCCCATTCGTAGAGCTGTCGTATTGTCATAGCTTCTTTCCTTTCTTCTAATGGGTTTTGCCGTAAGGTATTATAGCACGAAAAAGGGGTTTTGTCAAGGGTAAAATTATACAAAAAAAGGTAGCGGGTGGTTGGTAGGGTTAGATAAAAATTTTTGTAGGCGCGAAAATCATTGTATGTCGGTAGGATGAACGACAGCTTCACTTGCGTAAGCGTGAAGTCGCTTCTTCCTGCGCTTACAAGGGCACGCCCCGACACCCGTTAGGGCGCGACCGGAGGGAGCAAAAGCTCCCCCGTGAGGGGGACGCACCGGCGCGCAGCGTCGGGGCGAGGGGGAACCCCAACAACAGAGAGCAACCCAAGAAGCCGAGAAGGTTATACAAACATAAGAGGTGATGAGAGGGAGTATTGGGTTTTTGAAAAAAGCGGGACGAAATCCGTCCCACCAAAATGCCTTTTTTTAACAGGCAGAGTTTCTTACCCAAAAAATAGGGTGATTTTCGCAGAAAGAAGGAAAAATTTTTGCCGCGAGAATTTTGCGCTATTTTTTTCTCTCTAAAATCCATTTCAATGCTATTTCACCTTGCGGATAATTTAGAATTTTTTGTAAAGAAGGATTTTGAAGAATTGCTTTTTCTTCGAAACACAATGCGAATATTGGATTTTTCTTTTCTTCAATTTCTACGATTTTTGGCGCAAAAATTCTTTTGCCCTTTTTCCCTTGAATTCGCATTGGAAGATTTTCTTCGAAAATTTGTTCTTCTACGTTTTCCCAATTTATAAAAATGCTTTTATCGCTTGGAACATTTTCCGTTATTAGCGGAAAAGTTTCAATTACACAAATTGTTTTATTTGTTTTTACATCTAAAACTCGTTTCATAATTTCATAATATTCGAGCATACAATTTTCCTTTCTTTCTTTTTTTATAATGGAACCATTCAGATTTGAACTGAAAACCGACTGTTTATGAGACAGCTGCTCTAACCTTTTGAGCTATGGTTCCTTTTTTGCTTCGCAAAAGGGGGGGAGGGTTTCGCAAGCGCTTTCATTAGAAAATGAAATGGGGGAGGGTTTTGGGCGTTTTTTCGCTTTGCGGAAAAATCCCTTTAAGAGAGAATTTGAAAATGAAATGCGCTGCTCACATTCGTTCGCTTTCGCTTTCGCGCGTTCGCTCGCGGTCGTTCGCGGTTTCGCATTAGCGATTTGCTGCAAGTTTCGCTTTTTCTTCTTCTCTTTTCGCTTTGCGTAATTCGCGCGCTTTTTTTCGCGCATTTTTTGCTTTTTCCTTTGCGGCAATTTTTTCTTTTTCCTTTTTTTCTTTTGCTCGCATTCGCTCGCTTTCAATTTCACATTCCATTGCGTAATTATCGCGTTCAATGTAAGGGTTGTAGGAGGAAGCAGAATTTAGGCGCTCTTCTTTTGCTTCTCTTTCTCCCAGAGGAATGGCGACATTTATTACGATATAAGCTTCTTCTCCATTTTCCAGAACAATAGGCACAGCAACCTTATTAGAAGCCGTTCGAATGGTTTCGCCAAATCGTTCTTCGAGAATTGGAGAAATCCAATGGATGAAGCGGTCACGTTCTTCTTGCTTCAAAACGGTATTGCTCGCATTCGCTCGCATACGCTCGCTGCTCGCTTTCGCTGCTCGCTTTTGCTCGCCTTCGCATACGCTGCTCGCGTCCTTCGCTCGCGCTTCGTTGCTTGCCTTCGCTTCGTTTTCTACAATTTTCGACATATAGAATTCCTCCCTGCTCGCATTCGCTACTCGCCTTTGTTCGCGGTTACTTGCGCTTTTACGCTACTATTGCGGCTTTTGCCGCCCTATTTTTTTTGCCCTTTGCTCACCTACCTTGCAGAATGCGCTTGCGCCAATTTCTGCAATTCTTCCACCAAATTGGTCTCTGTTGGGTCGATTGCGGTTCCTTCATGTTCCCACCACTCCACGCGATTTCGAGCCTCATCATCAATTAGAATTGCCGCGGGCGAAAGTGTTGTATGGCGTTGCGCGATAGCACTTTTAGGAGTGCCATACCGCTGGATATGGATGTGAGAGCAAACATCCAGCAGATTATGTTTTTGTAGCCACTCCAATTTCGCTTTGCGAATAGCGCGATGGAACGCGGGGCTCCCCGTTTTACTGCTCCAAGAGATAATACCTATAATGTAGTTTTGCGCTTTTAGCTCTTGAAGAACTCGCCGCAGTGCCGCCATATCGCATAGGGGTTGCGCGTCAGCATAGGGTGC